>JGI24699J35502_11134164_pt1 | contig 41878 bp, 38 predicted proteins | sample TergutMp193P4_FD_35502 | JGI IMG/M metagenome (IMG submission 35502)
GATGCCGACAACGTCCTTGTACTCTTTGTACAGGGCCAACTCGAGTTCGGATTCATAGGATTCAAGGTCTTCAGCGCTCATGATGGATCTACTCTAGTCGTTCTTGCCACATTCCCATAGTTCATCCGGTGCTGGGGACAGGGCCCCAGTTCCTCCAGATGGCGTTGATGGAGTGCCGTCGCGTACCCCTTGTGCTTCGAAAACTCGTACCCCGGATAGATCTCGTCGAGATCGTCCATGATCCGGTCTCTGGTGACTTTGGCGACAATCGAGGCTGCGGACACGCAGGAGACCACCTGGTCCCCTTTCCACATTCCCAAAGACTCCACACCCAAACCGGGCACGAAAAACCCGTCGGTGATCACGAACCCCGGTACGATGTCCAGACTCAGGACAGCGGTACGAAGAGCGGCGAGGTTGGCCTGCTGGATTCCCATCCGGTCGCAGTCCCGGGCTTCGACCGCCACCCAGGCCACCGCCTCAGCGCGGGCGAAGATCAACGGATAGAGCCGTTCCCTCTTGGCAGGACTGAGGGCTTTGGAGTCGTCCAACCCCGGGATCTGGCGGTCCGGCTGTGTCGACAGGATGACCGCGGCGGCCACGAGGGGGCCCGCGCAGGCTCCACGGCCCGCCTCGTCCGCGCCCGCGACAGGGCCCAAACCGGCGGATCGGAGGATCTGTTCGTACCTCGACACGCGCGGCGGGGAGCATGAGATGACCGTCATGGGCTAGGAACAGGTCCCAGTCGCCTGGGCCGGGCTGGGCGGACTTCCGATCGGATCGGGCACGTCGGCGAAGGTGGGGGGTGTGGAGAACCACCGTATCCTGGAGAAGGGTCTCATGATGGCGACGGCCTTGCCCTGGATGGAATCCACGCTCGGGAAGGGGGACAGATCGCCGCGGCACATATGGTATCGCGAATCGGCGGAGTCATCGCGGTGATCCCCGAGGACGAAGATCTTCCCGGCGGGCACGACCACATCGAAATGTCTAAGCGCCAACGCCTTGTTGGTGTAGTAGAGATACGAGGACTCGTCCAGAGTGTGTCCGTTGACGCTCAGCCGTCCCTGAGTGTCGCAGCAGGTCACATGGTCGCCGGGCAGCCCGATCAGCCTCTTGACGAGATACTGGTCGTCCTGGTCCGGAAGGAGCTTCACCCACGACAGCGCTTTCTTCCACGCCGGCACCGGGTCGCCCGGACCGAGCCATCCCAGGTCGTCGCGGAAGACCACGATCATCCCGCGTTCAGGATCGCCCGGTTCCCAGGCGACGAGAGTGTCTCCGCCTTGCAGGGTTTGTTCCATGGACCCGGTCGGCACCCGGAAGGGTTGGACGAGAAAGACCCTGACGAGAGCGACCACGAGCACAGCCACGACGGTGAAAATAAGGAATTGGACGATCCAGCGAAGGACAGCGTGACGACGAGCGGCACCCGTACCCCCCGGGCGGCCCGTCACTGGTGTCTCAACTGCCATCATGGTCCCGCGAAGCTAGGAGCAGGTCCCCGTCGCCCGTTCCGAATTGGGCGGGTCCCCCACCGGATCCGGCACATCGGCGAAAGTGGACGGTATATGGAACCACTGCGCCCTGGAGAAGGGTCTCATGATGGCGACGACCTTGCCCTGGATGGAATCCACGCTCGGGAAGGGGTACGCGTCACCCCTGCACATGTGGTCTCTCGAATCGGCGGAAGAATCGCGATGGTCCCCCAGGACGAAGATGTGTCCGGCGGGCACCACCACATCGAAATGCCTCTGGGCCACGGCCCGGGAATTGAAGTACAGATACGGCTCGTCGAGAACATGCCCGTTGACGCTCAACTGCCCTTGCGCGTTGCAGCAGGTCACATGGTCGCCGGGCAGCCCGATCAGGCGTTTGACAAGGAATTGTTCATCCTGGTTGGGAAGGATCTTCAACCACGACAGGGCCTTTTTCCATGTCGGCGCCGGTTTGGCCGGTTCGAGCCAGTCCAGATCGTCACGGAAGACCACGATCATCCCGCGTTCCGGTTCGGCCGGCTTCCAGGCGAGGATGGTGTCCTGGTTCTGCAGAGTCTCTTCCATGGACCCGGATGGGACAAGGAAAGGTTGGACGAGAAAAACCCTGACCAGGCTGACCACGAGAATGGCCACCACGACATAGATTGCGAATTCCATGATCCAGCGCAGAGTGGTGCGGCGCGGGTCTTCTATCGCACGACGTGGGCGTTCGTGCCTGTCCGCAGGTGTGCTCTCATCCGCCATTGTGACCTCGAAAGGCTAGGTGGGACCTAGATGTCCCGCTTTTCCTTGATCTTAGCGGCCTTTCCGCGCAATCCGCGCAGATAGTACAGCTTGGCGCGCCGCACGTCGCCGCGGCGGTCGACCTCGATGTGGTCGATGATCGGAGAATGAAGCGGGAATGTACGCTCGACACCCACCCCGAAGGAGACCTTGCGCACCGTGAAAGACTCTTGGATGCCCGAACCGGTCTGGGAGATGACGACGCCGGCGAAAACCTGGATACGGGAACGGCTTCCTTCGATGACCTTGACGTGAACCTTGACGGAATCTCCCGGACGGAAACTTGGGATGTCGTCGCGAAGAGACTCGGCGTTGATGGCCGTGATGAGTTGATTCATTTGGTACCTCCAGGTGCCACAGGTCACCATCGTCGTTTGTCAAGTCCGCCCGTACGGCTGCCCCCCTGTGGCAGGGGTCGTACGAGCACAATGTGCCATTTTGCCACACCGTACCCAATCCGCGCCAGTTCACGGCGCCCGCCGCGAGGTGGCGAATGGGGTTTTCCGTCCTTGTAGACTTTACCCCATGCGTATTCTGTTGGCCGGCGGCGCCGGATATATTGGAACACATGTTGCTGTGGCGCTGTACGAGGCGGGACACGAGGCGATCATCGTCGACGACCTGTCGAACTCGCGGAAATCCGCCGTGTCGCGTGTGGAGTCGATCGTGGGGCAGAAGATCCAGTTCTTTGAGGCGGATGTCCGCGACGGCAAGGCCCTGCGACGGGTCTTCACCGAAGAGGCGCCCGAGGCGGTCATCCATCTGGCGGGTCTCAAGGCGGTCGGCGAGTCGGTCGCCCAGCCCCTGCGGTACTACGACACGAACATCAACGCCACCTTGTCCCTGCTGAGGGTCATGGAGGAGTACGAGGTGCGCCGGCTGATCTTCAGCTCCTCGGCGACAGTGTACGGGGAACCCGAGACCCTCCCCCTGACGGAGACCAGCCGCGTGGGAGTGGGAATCTCCAATCCGTACGGGTGGACCAAGTTCATGATCGAACAGATCCTTCGCGACCTCGCCCAGGCCGAACCGGGCTGGGACATCTCCCTCCTGCGCTATTTCAATCCGGTCGGCGCCCACCGCTCGGGGCTGATCGGCGAGGACCCCCAGGGGATCCCCAACAACCTCATGCCCTTCGTGGCCCAGGTGGCCGCCGGGAGACGTGACGAGGTCAACGTCTTCGGCGACGACTACGACACCGTGGACGGGACGGGGGTACGTGACTACATCCATGTCATGGATCTGGCCCGCGGCCATGTCGCCGCCCTGGACCATCTGGCTCCTGGCGTCACGGTCCACAACCTGGGCACGGGCGAGGGAACCTCGGTGTTGGAGGTGATCCACGCCTTCGAACAGGCCTGTGGCAAGCCCATCCCCTACCGGATCGTCGCCCGGCGCCCCGGAGATCTGGCCAGCGTGTACTGCTCCCCCGCCAAAGCCCGAGCCGATTTGGGGTGGGCCGCGACACAGACGATCGCCGACGCCTGCCAGGATTCCTGGCACTGGCAGTCCATGAACCCCGACGGATTCCCCAGATGAGGATCCTATTACGCCTCATCCTGTGCGTGATCGGGTTCGCGGGGCTGATCGGAACTGGGTACGCCTGGATTGTCTCCTCCCCCACCGGAGCCTCCCCTGACGACGACTTCCACCAGACGAGCATCTGGTGCCCGATGCCTATAGAGGACCATTGTCCTATTATTCGATACGAGGACAACGGGCAGCCAGTGGTGGAAGTCCCCCTGACAGTGGACGCTTCCTCTGTCCGCTACGCCTTCCATCCCGACATCTCTGCCGCCACCCTGATCGGTATGGACGATCAGACCCCGTCCACGACCACACGGCTCAACACCGGCGAGTACCCGGGGTACTACTACCTTGTCATGAACCTCTTCGTCGAGCCGGATGTCGACCGATCGATCCTGGTCATGAGATGGGTGAATTTCGGCATCGCCATCGTCATGTACGGCGCAGCTCTGTTGCTGCTGGGCACCCCCCAGCGGCGTCTCCTGACGTACACACTGCTCTGCGCCGCCCTTCCCATCAATCTCTATTTCACAACCTCGGTTAATCCCAGTTCCTGGGCTTTCACGGGGATCGTGTCCCTATGGATCGGGCTGGAAGGGTTCTTCACCTCCCAGGGAGTCAGAAGAATGGGCTTGGGCATTGTCGCAGTTGTTGGGGCAGTGCTCGCGTCTGCCGCCCGTATCGACTCGGCGATCTACTGCGCGATCGTGGCAGCGGCAATGACAATCTTTCATTTCCGGCGTGTGTGGGCAAGGAAACTCTTTCTCATCCTCCCACTTGTCACAGCCTTGATTGGGGCAGCCTCCTACCTGGTGGTTCATCAGTCCTCTACTGTGTCTTCCGAACCTGGCGATGCGGGTGGGCCGCTGATCAATCCTGTCCGTCTTTTCTTGTCGAATGTGGCCCATCTTCCGCGATTCCTTCTGTATTTCTGGGATACGGACCTGGGTTGGTTCGATGTTCACTCGCCAACCGTCACCGGTGTGCTTCTTCTTCTGGTGACCATCGTCTGGGCGGGATACTGTTTCATCCAGGTACGGTGCGGCTGGCACAAAGCGGTGGCGATCATCCTTGTCGGGGCAGCAGTGTACGGATTACCTGTGCTCTTCATGCAGATGCAACAGATGTACCTGGCAGCATGGGGATTCCAGGCCAGGTACGTCGCTCCGCTCATGATCGTCTTTTTTGGCCTGATCATGACCGGATCCCCCAAGACAGATCCCCCTCGCCTCCCATGGTGGGTGACCGTCCCATGCCTGGCCGGGCTCATCACCGCCCACGGGGTCCTTCTCCATACCCTCATCAGGCGCTATGTCACCGGAACCGACGTCAGCGGATTCAATCTGAACCCCGGTGCCGAATGGTGGAGAAGCGCGGGTCCGTCGCCCATGGCCACGTGGGTGATGGGCACAGTCGGGTTGGCAGTGGGGATCGCATCCTGGCTCATCCTCATTTCGATGAAACCTCCAGCAGATCCAGTCGGGTCAGTCTCCCCGCTTCCGCCCTCCACGGAAAAGCCAGTGGTAACCAATATAGTTTGAGATCATTCCCACCCCCATTGCACAAATCTTGGCAAGAACTGCCCATACATCTGCCTGGGCTGGAGAAAACCACCAGGCAAGAAGATGGGTGACCGCCCAGATGACTGCGCCCTGGACAACCCATCCGGAGAACAGTGTGACCATCACGAATTGGACGGAACTGCGGACATAGGACGCATCAGACTTGAAAACGAAACGCCTGTTGAGAAAATAACTGACACACAGCACAATGCATGTGGACATGATATTGGCAATGACAGGCGTTATTCCACATCCAATGGAGAAAAGACTGAAAAGACCGAGGTCGAGAAGGGTGTTACATCCTCCAACAAGGACGTACTTCCAGAATTCCTTGCTGTGCAGGACTCTGCCCAGTGAAGAAAGAATACTCCTCATGATCCTAGTGAGCCGACGGCGCGCAGACGGGAGCGTACTGAAGATAGGCGAGCCGGGACGCCTCGCGACGGGTCTTGAGGATGCCGACGAGGACGAGCCCAACCACGAGGGCGAGAGCAGCCAGGATGATCAGGCATGCGGCGAGGACGGCGGTGGGAAGACGGGGGACGAGGCCGGTCTGAATGAAAGTCCAGATCACCGGGATGCCCAGGGCAATTCCGAGAAGAGCCAGGATGAAGGACAGCACTCCCCAGAAGAGCATCGGCCGTTCATGTTGGACGAGTTGGACGATGACTTTGAGAATCCTGAATCCGTCGTGGAATGTTCTCAACTTCGATTCGCTGCCCACTGGACGATCCCGAAAACCCACCGGAATCTCCGTTTGAGGAACTCGAAGGCTCATGCAATGCACAGTCAGCTCTGTCTCAATCTCGAATTCACGCGACAGGGCGGGGAACGATTTCACGAAACGCCGGGACATCACCCGATAGCCGCTCAACATGTCCGTCACCGTCTCACCGAAGAGTCTGCCCACAAGACGATTGAACATTCGATTGCCCGACTTATGGCCCAGTCGATAGGCAGAACTAGTCTTGTCGGGACAGCGTACCCCCAGCACGTGGTCCAACGGGCCTTCCTCCAACGCGGTGATCATGGTGGGCAGGTCTGCTGCTTCGTAGGTGTCGTCACCATCGATCATCACATAGATATCGGCATCAATATCAGAGAAGGCTCGCCTGACAACATTTCCTTTGCCCTTACGAGATTCCTGCCGCACGATCGCACCAGCTTCAGCAGCAACCTCGCTCGTACGATCAGTGGAAGCGTTATCGTAAACATAGACAGTCATGTTGGGGACCGCAGCCCTCAAGTCCTTCACGACCTGGCCCACAGAAATCTCTTCGTTGTAGCACGGCACAATTGCGGCTATGGATGGAGCCATCGGTTTCCTATCACCTCACAGTCTGATGCTGACGAGCAAAACCCTATCATCTCTTACTTCGGGAACGTACGTGATTCTATGAGCCTCAACGATGTTTGTTCTTCCTCCGCAAATCGAGGGTCCTTGCGACAGCCTTCAATCGTCCTTTCACGAACTTCAAGATGTGAAAACGAAGACTGGCAATGCCGAATCCTTCGAGGGCGTTCAGACGCCCGGTCAGATCACAGACGACCCCATAATTGGTCCCACGAATTTCACCATCCCCAAGAATGCCGCGAGGAATGCAGGCATTGTTGAAATTTCTCACGTACTGGCGAAGATTGGAAATTTCCAACTCGGCATAACCTGATGACAGGACGTACGCCGGATAGAATCCCGCGTCCTGGGCGACAAAGGGGTACACACGTTCGATGGCGTGCATGATGCCGCCGTCTGTCGCTACCTTCGTTGATTCGGACGGGAAACTGGCGTATGTGAAACCATAGTGGAAGAGCTTGGCCATTGCCGCCGGCCTGAACCAGAAGACACCCCCGAGGGGGGCCACCGGATATTTGCCACGATCCATCGGAGCATCCACTTCCAGGGTTTGGCACAAATTCTTCGTCCTTGCATAGTTAGACCACCACTCATTGCCCAACGTCGGATAGTACGCGCCGTGATTGGGAGGAGTCGGCGACAACAGTCCGAGACGCGGGTTCTCACAAAATGTGGTGATGACATTAGCGACGAAAGCATCACTGGCCAGAGAGTTCATACCTGTTCTGTACGCGAAACTCTGCCCCAGCGACGGAGGATCATTCTGCAAAGTTTTTTTGTCGTGATAGAAACAGGCCAAATCATAATCGTCGGCATAGTCCTTCCACCCCACCAGGAGAGCGCTGACATCGCGTCCCCTGTTCTCCACTGGAAGCAGGATCACATTGTTCGGCAGAACGCTGAAAGCAGCCTTGATCGTGTCCAGATCATCCACATGACTGGTCGTGACATAGATATCGGCGTCTGGCGGCATATGAGAGGCGTAGCTGACGGATTCTTCGAGCAGATCCAGGAAGTACAGGTGCATGACCAAAGCCACCCTGGCAGGGATCCGCGACGATGAATCAATCCGTGTCCGATCAGACAAAACATACACCAGCCCCAATATGTCGACGATATCGCACGCGTGACAGGTCCTGAGCAGGTTCTCCCACACCAGGTTGATGTCATAACCGGTGGTCTTCACATATGCCAGGAGTTCCCTGGAAGCCTCACCGCCTGACTCGTTGAGCAACGAATCTTTAGTCTGGAAGAATGAGCGACGTTTGAAGATCGGGCACCGATACTTTTCCATGAGAAGGCGCGGCGCGAAGATGATCATGTTCCGGTTCACACAATCGTCCGGGACAGGATCCGCCGACACAGCCCACGTGAACCCCATGTCAGCGAAATGCTTGGTGAAGTACGTCTCGTGCAATCCGATCGCCTCTTCGTAAGAAGTGATCGTCGGGATATTCTCCCAGTACGATCGAAGTTCCTCGGACTCGATGAATCTCTTCCGATACACAGTGAAGTGACTCTGAATATGTTCCGGAAGATAACCATACGGGTTACATCCAAAAGGATCGTAGTCGACTTCGCCGAACTTCGTGATCCCCCAAAAGTCCACATCCTTCGATTCCATGGCCTCAAAGGTTTCAGCAAATGGATAGACGGGACCCATGATGGTGAAATTCAGCAAAACCACCTCATCATAGGAGGTCAGTTCATCCCATCCCACATGGTCCAGGCCGGTCTTATACGCCCACACATCAAAACCCTGATTGGACCGGATGATGATTTCCGAGGTGTACTTCTCAAACAAAGCCCGGGACTCGTCGTTCAGCGCCCCATTGGTGACCACAATAAGTCTTTCAATATTCCGCGTGAAATCGTTAAGAAAGACATCCACGTACCGATCCGCAATTCCATCAGAATCGTAGAAGAAGTAGATCGCAGCCCTGCGTGTCATCGTCGCACTCCTTCTTGCCAAAACCAGCCATCGGACTCAATGATTTTACCAACACACCTGAAGCCAGGGAAAAGTCAGCCCATGATGCCTTCACGGTTCATGACAGAAAGAAGGTATGCGGGGTCGATGGCCATACTCTGCTGGACAGCCGTCCGAGAACTGCGGTATGTGCGCAGGTCCCACACCCCGCTCAAGAAAGACATAAGCACCCGGATCGTGGACCTGCCCCCAAATTGCCTTTTCGCTCTCCGGCTGAAATCAAGAGCCAAACCCAACACTCCGATCAACCCCCGGAAGGCGAACTCCGAGGGACAATTCTTATAGACAACTGCGGGATGATTCCTCGCCATCATCATCAAAGAATAATCCTTCCCACGTTTAGCCGAACTGAAGGATCCCATATGGTAGGCCACCGCCGTCGGCACAAAGTAGGCGTCGAATCCGCTGACGATTCCCCGGAAGGCAAGATCGACATCCTCATAGTACATAAAGAAGCGTTCATCGAAAAAATAAGATGCCGGATCCGGCTGATGTTCCACAAAGTCGCGGGTGTACATCGCGGCGGCGGCATGGACGCCAAAAACCTTCCGCGGAAAGTAGGTGCTCGAATCGGCTCGTTCCCCGTACCCGTACTGTATCGGCTGCATCAATCCAGACACGAGGATGTGCATGGAATCCACAATGTTGTGGTTATAGTAATCCAGAACGAGCCCCTGGGCGGATGACACATGAGTCTTACCGTCCAAGAATTGTAGAATCTCTTTCGACCAGGTGGGGCTCAGCCGGGCATCGGCGTTGACCAACGCGAACATATCCACTTCAGGGTCGGCGAGCACGTTTTTGACGAGGACGTTATTCCCCTGGGCAAAACCAAGGTTTGTGTCAGATCGAAGGAGATGAACATCCGGATATCTCCGTATCACTTCGACAGTACGGTCCTTCGAACCATTGTCGAGAATCCAGATCGAGGGTGCGACGTCCTCCTGAAGCAGCAAAGACTCGATGCATTCTGCGATGATGGATTCCGAATTCCAGGTGACGACCAGGTATCCCACCCGTTTCACAACTCACCCCCCTTGGATGCACAGCGTAGAACAGTCTCCCCTTCCCCGATCGCGATATTCGCGTTCAGGGCCCCATCCCTGTCGGGCAGAGGGAGGACCCGGCATTCTACATTGGCCCAGACGGCCAGGAGCCCGTCAACCGAGCTTCCGTCTACATATTCTCCAGCAAGGACGGTGTCGATGTCTGCGATGGGGCCTCGCGATACGAGGACTGCCGTGGACAATCCATCGACAGTCCGGGAAATACTCGCAGGCCCGATAATGTCTTCTGAATCCGAGTTCGTCAGAGCACCCTTGTAGAGGCGCATGAGTTCTGAGGTCGGTTTGGCTGGATCTCGTACCATTCCAGCGCAGACCACAGTTTCTCCCGTCAGGGATGTGATGAGAGGAGCCACCATAGCCGTGCCGGGAAGAGCCGTCGCCCCGACGAGTTCATCCAACCACCACAGATAGGTTGGCAAAACCGGTTGGCGAATGAGAATGAACGTCTCACTCACCGTTCGAAGGATGTCTTTTGCCGATGTTTGAGACTCCGCGCAAATGAATCGCGGCACTGCCCAGGACGACTCGGTGCGGCTCTCCAACAATCGAGCATAGTGGCTGTTCAACCGAGGATTATCACTGACCCAGATGACCACGTCCACAGCTGCCTTCCTGCGCGGATGGGGACGATACCACCCAGGATGACCGGCAATATTCTCGACACCTCCTCCTTCGAGCCCGACACATGCCATGTACTCGTTGACTGCCACCCGTCCAGATTCGACAGCGTCTGCCGACCGACCTGGTGAGTCGTGGACCATCCTCGAATGATAGAGGACCTTGGGGATGTGATGGACACGGATCTCACGATTGAGTCCGTGGATACGCAAGAGCAGGTCATAGTCCCAGGCGCCGGTGAAACTGGGACGAATCCCATCCACAGCTTCGACCAGTTCCCGACGAATGACGGACAAATGATTCGTATAGTTGAAATGGAAGAACAGATGCGGAGACCATGCGGGCTTGAAAACAGGTGTCTGCCGGGTCCTCCCATCCTCACTGAGTTGGTCCTCGTCCGAATAGAGAATGTCGATGGAAGGATTATCCTCAATGGCGATTGCCATCTCATTGAGGGCATGGAGGCTCAACGTATCGCATTGGCCAACGAAAACCACATACTTTCCTCGAGCATGCTGAAGCCCATGATTGGTGCCGTCGAGAACTCCACGATTCTTGTCTGCTCTCACATACACACATCTGTCATCATCCCTGCTGCGAGCCAAAATGCGGGCGGAGGCATCCTCATCAGTCGAAGCGTCGACCACGATGACTTCCCAATCGGTGAACGACTGTGAGTGCAATGAATCCAAAAGAGGCTGCAAATACCGATCAGGAGTGTTGAAGCATGCGATGATCACACTGAAAAGCGGGATCTCTTCAATGTGAGAAGTCTTCAGGGGCGGGTAAAAAACGTATGGTTCCACTGCGGCTATATACCGTAGATATCCCTGCTGGTGAGGATTGCCGCAGATCCAGCCCTGTCGAAGGGCTATTTTTCTTACAGCAGTTCCTGTGGGCGATTCGGCAGGCAGGAGTGTTCTCGCTAGTGCCTTGACCGGATTCCGTGACATAAGCCTCCTCTGATGGATGTACCATCCCAAACGACCTCAGGCACCAACAAAGATCCCGACAGCCAACCTCAACTTTGCATAGTCTATACTAATCACAGTTCAAGTACTGGCTGATGCAGAGAAGGTGATTCGTGAGTCTTGCCACCGAGCGTGCTGAGCGCTTGGCTATGGAACCTTTACGGGAGCAAGCACCCCCGTCGGGATTCTTCCGGGGGGCTGGCCATAGCCTCAAGGAAATCTGGGGATGCCGTAATTTGCTGGCGCTGCTCACCCGACGGGAAATCCGAGCCAAGTATAAAAACTCCGTTCTTGGAATGTTGTGGAGTCTCATCCGCCCACTCGTCCTTCTTCTGATCTACTACATCGTCATCGGCAAATTCCTCGGGGCAGCACGCGGGATCACAGATTTTGCGATCTATTGCTACACAGGCCTGACGATATGGACACTCTTCAGTGAGACGGTTTCAGCTGCCACAGGTTCGATCGTCGGCAACTCGGGAATCATCAAGAAAATACGTCTTCCACGAGAAATCTTCCCCCTTGCCACGACTGGGTCGGCTCTGTTCAATTTCGCCATCCAATTCTGTATCCTGATCGTCGCAGCTTTGTTCACCACGGGCTTATCACCAGGCAACTGGCTGCTCGTCCCCCTTGCCATTCTGATCATCGTCATCTGGGGCACTGCTCTGGGTCTGGCCCTAGCCGCAATGAATGTCTATCTACGCGACGTCCAATATCTTGTCGAAGTGGTCCTATTGATCGGTTTCTGGCTCTCTCCAGTCGTCTACACATTCGGAAAGAATGTGAAACCCAATGTGGGAGTCGCGCTTCAGGAAATCTACCTGGCGAATCCCGTCACGCTTGCGGTCATGGGCATGCAGAAAATCATCTGGCATGAGGGGGATGCGGACACTTTTCCCTCCAACCTAGAGTTTAGAATGCTCATTGTCGCTGCTGTCGGGTTGGTCGTTCTCTTCCTGTCTCAACGTCTGTTTGCCAAGCTTCAGCGTAATTTCGCCCAGGAGCTTTGATGAACCCTCTCGTCATCTCGGTGGAAGATGTGACAAAGAATTTCACCGTTCAAAAGCAGAAGTCGTTGAAAGAACGACTAGTCAACAACCGGGTGGGAAAACTCCACAAGGAGACATTCACAGCCCTCAACCATGTCAACCTTGATGTTCACGCCGGGGAAAGCGTGGGACTCGTCGGTCCCAACGGCTCAGGCAAATCCACTTTGCTCAAGAGTATCGGAGGCATCCTCTCCCCCGATTCCGGCACCATCAAGATCCGCGGAAGAATCGCAGCCCTCCTCGAACTGGGAGCAGGCTTCCATCCCGACCTCACCGGCCGTGAGAATGTCTACCTCAACGCCGCGATCCAAGGTCTGACCCGCCATGAGACCGACCAGTACTATGATGCCATCGTGGATTTTTCTGGGATCCCTGACTTCATGGACACCCAGGTCAAGTTCTACTCTTCCGGGATGTACGTCAGACTCGCTTTCGCTGTGGCGATCCATGTGGATCCGGACATCCTGCTCGTCGACGAGGTCCTGGCCGTGGGAGACGAACCTTTCCAGGTGAAGTGCATGGACAAGATACGCCAGTTCCAAGTCGAAGGGCGAACTATCGTGTTCGTCTCCCATTCAGCGGGGCAGGTGGCGGACATCTGTGATCGGGCCGTGGTCCTCGAACATGGGACGATCATCGACGATGACGTCCCAAGTGTGGCTCTGCGTCGCCTGCGCCAGGACTACCAGACGACGATCAACGCCAACCGCGCCGATGACTCCACATCGGACTTTTCTGGCAAGATCACCAACATCCGGCTCACTGATTCGCTTGGCTCCCCCTCTTTCCAATACTTCGAACTGGTGATGCCCCCAGGATCGGACCTCACCGTTACCTGCGACATCGAATTGCCCGAGCCCGTGCCGCAATGGTCTGTCCACGTGAAGATCGAGAACACCCTGGGAGCCCTCCACATTCAGACCGATTCCCATGAGAACCTCGAAATCGACTGCCCCGAGGTGTCTGGGACGATTCCTGCCCGCCTGACCTTCCAGCATCTCGATCTTGGAGAGGGCGAGTACCAGGTCATCATCAGCGTCCATGACGAGGATCGCAAAGTCGTGGCCACAGCCAATTCACATTTCTTCGCGGTACGAGGGTACCACCGGGTCAGTGGGCCCGTCTACGCGGAACCGATCCTCACTTTCGAAGCCCCTGTCCAATAAAGGAGTCTCAGTGAAAACAACTCATGGCTCGGACGAGGACACCACACAGCCAGTTCGAATGAGCTTGTCTGCTCCGCCACATACCACGGGATGGGACCATCTTCTGTATGCGACCATGGCATTTCTCAGTGCTTTTGGTCTGACCCTTGTTTTCCGCCGCATCTACCCCGACTCGGCTTCCCTCTGGAACGGGATCGCAATCCTGGTTTTCATTCTGCAATGGTCGGCATGTGTTCATCTCCGCTGGCGCACAATTCCGCGTTCCGTTGCGATAACCTGCGTCGGAGGGCTTCTCTTGTCACTGTTCATCGTGTTGGGCGCCAACATTAATTCTTCAGGCAGCGCAGAACTTTTCCGTCCGCGTACGGTTGTCGCGGTCATTTGCCTGGTTCCCTTGCTGTCAGTGGTCATCCTTCTGATCCATCGCGTTTTCGACAGAAATGCCCGAGACCTGTGCCCGGGCCGTGTGGAACTTCGCTTGGGGGCACTACTGAAGAAAAGGACGATCAATATCGTCATCGCAGTTTTTCTCCTTGTCGCATGGACTCCGGCGTTGCTCGCCGAATGGCCTGGCATCTATGCTTACGACGCAATCCCACAAATGTTGCAGTGGACCCGCCAGGCCCCTCTGACATCTCACTATCCATTGCTCGACAACGTCTTCCTCGCGTCAACCCTGGCCATGGGCCGAAGTCTTTTCGGATCGGACAATGCCGGCTTGCTCATCCACTCGATCATCCAAATGGTCATTCTCGCCGTTCTGCTCGCCTATGTCGCAAATTTCATTGCCCGCCGTTGGTCAAGAACAGCTCAAATATGTGCCGTCCTGGTTTTCGCCTTCTATCCGTTCAACGCTGTCTTCGCCATCAGCACGACGACACGGGACACGATCTATGGTGGATTGCTGCTCGTGTTCATGACTCAGACGCTCCACATCTGTGACGATCCCGCAGCCTTCGCAAAATCGTGGCCCAGAATCATTGGGTATGGGGCAAACGCCTTCCTGCTGGCTGTCCTCCGGAGCACGGGAGTGTACGTCCTTCTTGTGTTCTTCGTGATCCTGCTTATCGCCTATCGTCCCATCCTCATGGCCCTACTCAAAGCATTGGTCATAGTCATTGTGGCAATGGTGATATATACCGTCCCGATTTATGCTCTGGTTGGTGTCGGACCAGCCGACAAAGATGAACCTTTCTCTGTTCCCGCCCAACAGATCTCCCGGGCTCTCATGACTGACTGGGACGGCATTGATCCCGCCGATCGGCAACTGGCCATCTCGTATATCCCCAACTATGCGGCGTACCAACCATTCAGCACCGATCCGGTGAGAGACACGATCAATGTCGAGCTAATCCAGGATGACCCCGGCGCTTTCTTGTCATTATGGGCCCGCATCGGCGCATCGGCACCGACGGCATACGCCGATGGCTGGCTTGTAACGAACGCCGCTTTTTGGTACCCCAGTTACAACTATTCCGTCAACTTCATCGAGATCGACAACCAGAGTGTGGCAACGAGTTTCCCATGGCTCACCAATGTCGATCTTCCTGATATCCGTCGAGAGGTGTTGGTCCCTGCTTTCGACACGTACTTTCGGCAACTATGCCTGGGTATGGAGTTCCGGAAATTCCCCGTGCTCCCGTTGGTCCTGGGCGCAGCCGCGCCTGTCTGGTTGATAGTGGCCGTTGGTTCTTCCGTGTGTATAGCCCGGCGATGGACCAGCCTCCCTGTTCTCATTTTGGCTTTCGGCACATGGGCCATGTACCTTCTCGGCCCCGTCGGCCTTACCCGGTACATTTATCCCCTCATGTTGGCGATGCCACTGATATTCCTGCTGGGCTTTCCCGCCCGCCAGCCCGAAACGCACGACGCCAACGTGTACACTGATAACTGAGCAGCCCGATTGGAAATCACCAATAGCTCTTTCCCAATTCTTTTGAGAGCAGCATATGAACCGCTACGAGACGACGGTGTCGAGTGAGGACATCAACACCAGCCATGCCATCGAACTGCGCTTGATCGGTCGCGACAAAAAAGTGCTCGACATTGGATGTTCCTCAGGGTTCCTCGCTGACGCTCTGGTTAAACAAGGCTGCACCGTCAGCGGGGTCGAGTACGACCCGGAGACTGCAGAAATCGCTCGGCCGAAGCTGGAGAAACTCGTTGTCGCCGACATCACAACTCAGGGTATCGCGGACCTCTTCCCTGAAGAGGTTTTCGATGTGATTGTCTTCGGAGACATTCTGGAGCACACCCCCGATCCGGCCCGCGTCCTTCAGTCGTCTCTCGACTGTTTGGCGGAGGATGGGCACATCGTCATCTCGGTGCCCAATGTGGCCCACGGCGCCCTACGTCTGTCTCTTCTCACCGGACAGTGGACATACACCGACACAGGGTTGCTGGATCACACTCACCTTCATTTTTTCACCTGGGCCAGCCTTGCCCAGATGCTGACAAGCCTGGGGCTCGTTATCGACGATGCCGTGGCCAAAATTCTAGATCCCATGCAAACCGAAGTTTCATTGGATGTGGATCCTCTTCCCGTTGAAATGGTTGAATGGGTGAGGGATCAGCCTCATTCTCTCAGTTACCAGTTCATTGTCCGAGTTCATCCAGGAGACACTGGAACGAATTCCACTTGTGTCCCGTCACCAGCGGTCCCCTGGGACAACATCAGACTCACTGATATTTTCACATCTCGTCTCAACAATGCCCGCGAACAAGAGCGCCAGTTGAAGTCCGACCTCGCATCGGCGACAACAAAGCTTGAGTGGCAGGATCACGAGGCACGTGCACTGGCCAACGAAATTTCGCTCCTGCGCCAGTCTCATTCGTACCGACTAGGCCATTTGATTCTCACGCCTGTGCGATTGCTGCACCGTCTCCCCCACCTCATCAGAGGCTTCCGACAAAAGGGATGACTCACGTAGTAAACTCAACTGTCGGAATGTCTGGACTGAGGAAAGGATGAGGCGTGAATCATCGCGTACTGGTAACAGGAGCCGGAGGATATTTGGGGCGTCATGTCGTGAGCAAACTGCTGGACGAAGGCCATGACGTAGCCGCCGTCGACATCTCCACCGAGGGAATCGATCCGCGGGCCCATGTCAGCACCCACAACATCTTCGGAGACACGAGGGGCCTCATCGAAGAATTCGGCGTCCCGGACGTTCTGATTCATCTCGCGTGGAAAGACGGCTTCTCACACAACTCCTACGCGCACATGGACAATTTGTCATCACACTTTGTCTTCCTTCGTACGATGGTGGAATCGGGCTGTCCCCAGATATCTGTTATGGGAACCATGCACGAGGTCGGATACTGGGAAGGAGCCATCACGGCCTCCACCCCCTGCAATCCTCTCTCACAATACGGGGTCGCCAAGAACGCCCTGCGCCAAGCTATGATCCTCCTTTCCCAATCCCTCGATTTCCGTCTGCTGTGGCTGCGGGCGTACTACATCGTGGGCGACGACGCCCGTGGAAACTCGATCTTCGCCAAAATCACCCAGGCGGTGGCCAGCGGAGCCAAAGAATTCCCCTTCACCTCGGGAAAGAACAAGTGCGACTTCATCGACATCGACGAACTCGCCACTCAGATCGCCGTCGCCTCGACACAAGACTCGATCACAGGAATCATCAATGTCTGCTCTGGAAAACCGATGAGTCTCGGGGACAGAGTGGAACAATTCATCGCAGATCACGGATATGACATCAAACTTGCCTATGGGACTTTCCCTGATCGACCATACGACTCTCCGGAAGTCTATGGAGATGCGACACAGATCCAGGCCATCATGGCTGGAGCCCCGTATGCATAGAGCAGCCATCTACTTCTTCTTCGACCCCGATGGAATTGCCGACCGTTACATTGACTATTTCCTCACCGATCTGAGGAGCAATGTCGACCGCCTTGTGGTCGTGTGCAATGGTTTCATCACCGACGACACCAAGGCCATGTTCTTGACCCATACTCCCGAGATCATCGTACGTGACAATATGGGTTTTGATGTGTGGGCCTATAAAACCGCCATCGAATACATGGGGTGGGAGGCCCTTCGTGGCTTCGACGAGGTGGCTCTCGTCAACTTCACGATCATGGGGCCCGTCTTCCCTCTCAAAGAGACCTTCTCCGCGATGGAGGACCGAGATGTGGATTTCTGGGGAATCACCAAATTTCACGAGGTTGGACACGATCCTTTCAACGCCAATCCTTACGGTTTCCTGCCAGAACACATCCAGAGCCACTTCACCGTCTACCGTTCGAGGCTTCTCAATTCCCCGGCTCTGGAAGACTATTGGGCCAACATGCCCCCCATCCTCACTTATGAGGATTCGGTCGGCAAGCATGAGTCCTTCTTCACCAAGCATTTCGCCGGCATGGGTTTCCGCTGGGGGGTCTCGGTCGACCCCGCGCCAGACGACGACCTCAACAGGGGGATCATCTATTTCGCACCGACGCTGATGATGGAGAAATACCGGTGCCCCATTTTCAAACGTCGCTCCTTCTTCCAGTCGAAGGAGACCTACCTGGCTGAGTCAGCCGGTGAGGCCGCTCCCGAGTTGCTCAAATATCTGGATGAATGCACTGACTACGACACCTCGATGATCTGGGAAAACATCATCCGCACTTGTCACGCCTCGGATGTGGTCGACGCTCTGGCGCTGGTATACCCCCTGTCCTCTGAGCACAGCCAGGTCTCCTCGTCGTCCTCCATGCGAGTGGCCTTGGCCATGCATTTGTACTTTCCAGACCTTCTGGACGAATCCGTCCACTACGCCTCCAGCATGCCCCCCGAGGCGGACATCTTCATCACCACCTCCCGGGCGGACATGACCGATGACATCACAGCGGCCTTCTCTCGCCTTCCGAACACGGTCAACGTCATCGAAGTTCCCAATAGCGGAAGGGATGTCGGAGGGTTTCTGTTGGGTTCCGCACCCCTGATCAAAGACTACGACCTCGTGTGCGTCTACCACGACAAGAAAGCAGTACAGAACCCTCCCGGCAGCGTCGGGCGCAGTTTCGCTTACCGGGCGTACGAGAGCCTGCTGGGGTCTTGTGAATTGGTCACGAACATTCTCGACACTTTTGTGAAAAACCCCTATCTCGGACTCCTCGGTCCGCTCGATCCCAACCACGGACCGTACTATCCGACTCTGGGCAAAGAGTGGCGAAATAACTGCGACAGAACCAAGTCATTGCTGATGAAAATGGGCGTGAGAGTACCCATCTCAGAGGACAAACCTCCTGTGGCACCTCTCGGAGGCGTCTTCTGGGCCAGACCCATTGCGTTGGCTCCCTTGTTTGGCCTCGGGCTCACGCAAGAGGATTTCCCTCGTGAAACCGGTCGGGCCATCCTCGACGGCAGTCTCATCCATGCCGTCGAACGTGTCTATCCTTTCGTCGTCCAGTCCAGTGGCTACTACCCCGCTTATGTGGTTTCAGACTCGGTGGCCGCTTTGGAGCTCACCAACTTGCACTATCAACTGAGAGCTCTCAACCTCATCTGCTTCGATCATGGTATCGAGGGTAGCCATATGATCGTGGCGCATGTCCTGAACGAACGCCTCGACCGAACGGACCTGCTCGAGGACGCTGTCGCTCCCCGGCCCGACAAGAACATCATCGGGCGTCTCAAGCGCACAGCCATGTCCGTTCTTGGGCTGACATCCCAGGAAAAGGTCGCATGAACACTGTTCCTGACACCACGAGGACGCGCATCGTCTATCTCGACTTTGCCAGAACTGTGGCCATTTTCGCCGTCCTGGCCATTCACTTCCTCGCCACCTACTCGGGATACGTGCTACCTCTCTTCAATGGTAAATCCAACCTGACCGCGATCAGTTCTCCGATTTTCTTCGCCGTCTCAGGTTCGGCTCTGGCGCTGACCAATCCGCGCAGCAAACCGCTGAACGTGGGAAAGTTCTACCGCAGAAGGCTTTTGCGCATCTTCCCCATCTTCTATCTCACATACACGATTTGCTTCGTCATCTCCTTTTTTCTCGAGCACGGATTCCGATCCGATGTGCCTATCTGGCACATTCTTTTCACCATATGTGGAGTGGACGGATTGGTCCTCAACTTCGGTGTCTCCAGTTTTTATCTGGTTGGAGAATGGTTCCTGGGATGCATCGTCATGGTCTACATCCTCTTTCCGATTTTTCATTTTCTGTGGCGGTTGCCAAAATGGGTGCTCCCCAGCCTCCTCGCCGTGGCCTTCGTCATAGCCTGTGTGACCAATGTCAGCTTTCAGGTCAACAACTTCTTTGTGATGCCACTGATATGTTTTGGCTTCGGCATCGTCGTTTTTTCCCGGAAACCGATGTGGTGGGGAGCCCTCGCTGCAGTGTTGGTGCTGGCAGTGATTACTCTGGCCGGCATTCCCTGGCCCTTCGAATTGGCCAATGTCGTGTTCGGTTGTTCCGTCACCTACATTCTGTATTTCCTGGGACGGGCCTTCGACTACCTGCCTCCCATCTCTCGCTGGCTCGCCTGGTTCTCTGAACTGAGTTTCGCGATCATTCTGACCCACCACATCATCATCACATGGATGATTTCTTCCTGGAATCCTCTCGGGACTGGCGGGCGCAACGTCCTCCTTTATGTGATCTCATGGCTGCTGATCCTCACCGTGGCGTCGATGGCGCTCAAGGCCATGGAACGCCGCCTCCTCACGTGGATCGACCACACCGCGGTGATTCTCAAGAATCTTTGGCGATCGCCCTCGAAACCCATCCCCATGCCCCGGCCCGAAGAGTCTGCGGCTGTCAGGCCACAAGTATCATGATCACCGTCATGATGGGCACTTTCAACGGGGAGAGGTACGTCGGGCAACAGTTGGACTCCCTCCTGAATCAGACGCGCCTTCCGGATCGAATCCTTATCCACGACGATCGCTCCACTGATGCGACCCCGGAGATCCTGGCCGGTTACCAATCTGCCCATCCCGGACTCATCGATGTCGCCGTCAATCCTTCGAACTCGGGCGGTTCCGCCCAGAATTTCATGTCCATGATGGTTTCCACCCGAGATGATTACCTCATGCTCTGCGACCAGGATGATGTGTGGCTGCCAGACAAGATACAGTTATCATTGGATAAAATCACACAGATGGAGGCGACGTGGGGCGCAGACATCCCCTGCTTGATGCACTCCGACCTGACCGTGGTCGACGAAGACCTCAACCCCGACCCGAACTCTTTTCGGGAATCCACCTTCGCCAATTATGACCGTACGACCCTCAAAGACCAGATCATCCAGAACACCGCCACCGGATGCACCATCATGTACAACCGGGCTCTTGCCGAATTCATCACCCGTGCTCCGGACCACATGGTGATGCACGATTGGTGGATCTCTCTCATCGCTGCCGCCTTCGGCCACATGGACCACATCAACGATCGCACCATCCTCTACCGACAGCACAAGGAGAACCAGGTCGGGGTCACCGACATGAGGACTCTGAGATACAAGCTCAGACGGCTTGTCAATCCCAGCCAAGTCAGGGCTGACATAGCCAAGACCTACCCGCAAGCCAAAGAATTCCTGGAGTCTTTTACCAACAAACTGGACCCCGCCCAGATCAGCCTTTTACGCGATTACTGTGCCATCCCCACACTGAACAAACTGGGTAGAATCGCCTCCGTGATCCGTTTGGGAGTCTGGAAAACCGGTTTCTCCCGCAATGTGGCATACCTTCTCTTCATCTGACTATTGGTCAATTTTGGATTCTCTTCAGTGACGATGCGCCATCCCCACTGCGAAAGCTCCAGCAACTACGATTATTCCCACAAACACTAGGGCCATAGGGGCGCTCGAAGGTGGAAGCGCGGATCCACCGCTCTTAATCTGAACCGGAGATGTCACAATGACCGTCACAGCAGCTCCGGCCACACCTCCCACGTCGTCTCCCAGCACATACGTGAATGTGTCCTCTCCCGTGAAGCCAGGAGCCGGAGTGTAGATGATGCAAAGCTCCCGAGTTGTATCTGCACCGGAGCAGACAACCGAGGCCGCAGTTCCGTGTGACGGGGTTAAAGAGATATAGTTCACTCTGGCATTTTCGTATCCCTCGTCATTTGCGAACACGGGGATTTCCACTGCCGTGTCTTGAGGAGTTGTGGCGTTGTCGTCTTCGGCCACTAAATAAGACATCACGAAGACCGTCACAGCAGCCGTGGCGGTCCGGCCGTCGGCATCGACAATCGTGTAATGAAATTGGTCCATGCCATAGTATCCCTGATCCGGCACGTAGGTTATGCCTTGGAGATCGTCGGTCATCGTTGTTCCCCCATGTGTGGCACCACCGACGGACTGCAGGTGAATGCCTGTTCCGATGTCATTGTTGAGAACCGGGATGACATTGTCGACCATCCCATCCGATCCCCGGGTGAAAACATACTGCATGTCGTTGGCGGCGAAGGGCCACACCACATTGACTGTGATGAGAGCTGATGTGGTGTTCCCAGATATATCTTGTACCGTGAATGTGAAGCTGTCAGTTCCGAGGAACCCTGAATCAGGTGTGTACCAAATGGCTTTGGACGCGATACTGCACACATCTGTGGGGCAATACGAAGACTTTTGCGAAATGCCATGAGTTGGCTCCGAAACCGACTGGATCGAGTAATTTGTTGACATGAGGTCATAGTTGATATCGCCAGTGCTCAATTCGAAGACCAGGCTCCGCTGTCCTTCGGGCACAGTGACTGCCACATCGTCAACCGTGAATGTGACAGTCACCGTCACAGTTGCAGTGGCGGTCTGACCGACAGCATCGGTGACTGTGTAGGGGAACGTGTCAACACCGACGAAGCCCTCACTCGGTGTGTAGTGGATGACAGAAGGTCCGTCCATGATTACTTGTCCATGTTCCGCAGGTCCTGCAGAACTCACCCTGAGATCAATGCCTGTGTCATTGTCACATACATTGATGGCGAGTTCCTTGTAGGGTGGCCAGACGGCATAGCTCGCCTCATCGTCAACGGCCGCGATGTCAGGCATCTCCACAGTGACTGCGACAGTGGCTATGGCAGTCTGGCCATTGGCATCGGTGATCGTGTAGGGGAAGGTGTCGACACCGATGAAGCCCCCATCCGGCGCATAAGTAATCATGACGGCTCCGCCGGCATCGATGGTCGCTTCTCCATGCTGTGCGGGTCCTACGGAACTCACCTTGAGACCCACACCTGTATCATTGTCAAGAACATCAATGAAAAACCCCTGACCATAGGGGGAGATGACATAGGTTACTGCATCATTGACAGCGACGGGAGCCGGATCATCGGCATTGGCAGTTAGCAGGCTCGACGCAAACAGACTGAGCGCGACCCCTGCCATGAGCGCCGTTTTGAACTGAGCTTTCACATCTTCTCCTTCGAGGATTTCTAGAACATCTCTTGCTGATAGTATATTGATCAAAATATTAGCTCACATCCGATCCCCTGTCATGTTGGATTCAAGCCTTTTCGTAAGAATTGTCCGTGAATAGGTCTTGTCCACTCCGGGCTGGTACAACAACAACCTGTCGGTTTCGTACATTCCGATCAATCTTCCGGCCGACCTCTCCCCCCATGGTCTCACTTGGCGCTACGATCGCCTCACCGCCAGTCAAACCCAGACTCAACACCTCGTACGCCGCTATTCCCAACCCATCTCCTCTTCATCTGACCCGACTCGCTGTCAGAAGCCCGTCCTCCACCGGACCCCCTTGAAAACTCCTGTAGGCTGGTTGGGGAAGGTGGTACGAATGAGGCACGCCGTACTGATCATGGGACATGGCGATCCCCGACTCGCCCAATGGACGATCTCGCAGCTCGACGATCCCGCTGTCCGGTTTTTCATCCATTGGGATGTGAGATCGCCCCAACCTTCTTTCCGGGCGACATCCGAGATCGTCTATGTCCCTCCCCTGCCGGTCTACTGGGGCACCGATTCGCAGGTGAGGGTCATCCGGCGGCTGTTCGCGGCGGCTTTGGCTGACGACGAGGGGTTCGGCTATCTCCATCTGATCTCGGGAGCCGACCTGCCCCTGATGAGCCTGCCGTACTTCTTGGGGTTCTTCGAGAAGAACAAGGGAGTCGAGTTCGTCGGATTCGAGTCGCCCCCGACGGACTGCTCGTACCGCGTTCGTTACTACTACCCGAGCCCGAAAAAACTCAACATACCCAGGTCTGTCGTGGGGAAGGTCGCCCGGCTCTGCTGGACGCTGGAGCCTCTCGTCGGAATCAACCGTGTCGCCCCGGGGACCACGGTAGCCAAGGGGCACGCGTGGTTCTCCGTCACATCAGCGTTGGCTCAAACCACGCTGGACTTCGACAAGATCCCCTTCGACCACGTGTACTGCACGGACGAGGTCATGCTCCAGACCGTCCTCGCCAACACCGATCCATCTCTGGCATCGGTCGCACACGGTGACGAGAACACGCAAGCCTCGCGCTATATCGACTGGGTCAGAGGCGGACCCCACACGTTCACCGATGCGGACGTCGACGAACTGATGGCGCGTCGCAACACAGATTTTGCATTCTGCCGCAAGGTCGACTGGTCCACCTCCGGCGCGCTGCGAGACGCTTTGGCCGCAGATGGATGATTTCACCCTTCTCATGGCTGTGTACGCCGGGGACGAGGAAGCCTTCGTACGACCCGCGTACGACAGCGTGACACGCGACCAGGACCTGCCACCCACTCGTGTCGTGATCGTACGGGACGGTCCGGTGGACGATGGTGTGGCGCGTTGGCTCGAGGAAATCTCCACGGACCCCAGGGTCGACATCGTGGCCCTGGAGAAGAACGTGGGCCTGGCTTCCGCTCTCAACACCGGCCTCAAGCATGTGACGACAGACATTGTCGCCCGCGCTGATTCCGACGACATTTCTCTGCCCGAACGCTTCGCCCTGCAGATCCCGCTCATCTCATCGGGGTACGACCTGGTGGGCAGCGCGATCGCCGAATTCACCTCCGATCCGAAACATCCTGAGATCGTGCGTCATGTCATGACCGCCCAAGCCGACATCGAACGCCAGGCCCGGCTGGAGTCCCCCTTCCACCACCCGACCGTGGTTTTCCGCAAGCAGGCCGTCGAGGCCGCCGGTGGGTACCCCGAACTGAAACAGATGGAGGACTACCCGTTGTGGGCGGCCATGCTCATGAACGGGGCGAAGGTGACCAACCTGGACCGGGTCCTCGTCCACTACAGAGTGGGGGCGGGCGCTTTCGCCAGGCGTGGCGGCAAGATCCTCGCCGCTTCGGAAGCCCAATTGCAGAAACGTTTCCTCGCAATGGGATTCACGACCTGCTGGCAGTACCTGCGCAACAGAATCCTACGCGGGCCCCTGTACCGCCATCTTCCAGCACCGGTACGCCGATTCGCTTACCACCTTCGTGAGAGAAGCAAACATGGGCGCCTCTGACCGGGATATCCTCATCCTCCTCTCCGCACACGACGGTGAAGATTTTCTTCCCGCTCAGTTGGAGAGTTTGCAGGCCCAAACCGTGGCCGACCGGATCCACCTCGTCATCCGCGACGACGGATCCGCCGACTCCACTGTGTCCCTGCTCACATCGATGGATTTGGCGCCACTCACCGTCGAAGTCGTCCAGGGTGAGAATCTCGGCGCACGAGACTCTTTCTCGGCCCTCATCTGTGCGGCCGGCCCCGGTTACCCCACGATCATGCTCTGCGATCAGGACGACATGTGGATGCCCGACAAGGCGGAGATCGCCGCCCATGCTCTCGCAGGCGCCAGCCTTCCCACCCTGTACTGCGGGCGTTCCATCATCACCGATGCCAACCTCACTCCTGTCGGTGTCACCGACGACGCACCCCTCGGCCCATCATTGCATGCAGCCCTGTTCCAGAACATCGCCCCCGGGCACACGATGGCCTTCAATCCGGCCCTCGCCGATCTTTACCGGCGTACGATCAACCCTCATGCCATCATGCACGATTGGTGGTTGTACTTGTTGGCCGCCGGAGTGGGAACTGTGATCGTCGACCCGGTCCCCCACGCGTACTACCGCCTCCATTCCAGCAATGAGGTCGGGTACGGCACGACATGGGTGAGCAAACTCGTACGTGACGTGAAACGCCTTGTCACCGAAGACCGGTCATCTCTGACCCAGCAGGCGCAAGCCCTGTGTGAGTCGATCGGACCCGAACTGAGCGAGGAGGACTCCCGCATGCTGCGTGCCTTCCTCGACCAGGATTCGGTGAAGTCCCGTTGGGCCTATCTACGTCGCTATCCGATGGTCTCCCAACAACGGCGCCCACCCTGGACCTCGACTCTGCTCTTTCTGCTCGGGCGGTATCGAAACCGCCCCTCAGTAAAATGAGGATCGTCCACAGTCTCGAAAAGCGAGGAGCAGCCATGAGGTTTGTCTTCTTCTCCGCCCAGTACCTGCCTTCTATCGGCGGCGTCGAGCGGTACACGCACAATCTCGCCAGGGCGTTGACCCGCGCCGGACACCATGTGACGATTGTGACGAGCCGGTTTCCCGGCACCCCCGAAACAGAAACCGATGAGGGCGTCGAGGTCGTCAGACTGGATTCGTGGCTGCTCATGGGCGGCCGCTTCCCCGTGCCGCGTCCCACACGTCGATCCCTCAGATTGATGAGGGACATATGGAACCAGCACATCGATCTCGCGGTGATCAACACCCGTTTCTGGGCCATGTCGGTGTGGGCCGCCTGGCAGTGCCACCGGCGGAAGGTCCCTGCCATCGTCGTGGAGCACGGGTCCGGTTATCTGTCCCTGGGAACCCCCCTGCTCGACGTGGCCAGCCACGTCTACGAACATGTGGCCGGGCGTGTCGTCCATCGTTTCGTCCCCAGGTTCTTTGCGGTGTCGAAGAAAAGCGCGGACTGGCTGACGACTTTCGGGATCGAGGCCGAGGGCGTGCTGTACAACGCTGTGGACGTCGCCGAACTCGAGGAGCAGGCCAGGATCGGCCGCTGGGACGCGCGGGCCGAGTACGGGATCGAAGAATCGGCTCCTCTGGTGGTGTACATGGGCCGTCTGATCCCTGAAAAAGGAATCAGGGAGATGCTCGAGGCCATGGCGGCAGCACGCCGGCGCTGCCCTGATGCACACCTCTTGTTGGCCGGAGAGGGCCCCATGCTCGGCGAACTGGAATCCGCGGATCAGGACGGGGTCGTCCTGATCGGGTCCCTGGACCATCCGAAAGCCCTCAGCCTGCTCCAGCAGACGGACGCGTTCTGCATGCCGTCCTATTCGGAAGGCTTCTCCACAGTCGTCCTCGAAGCTGTCGGGTTGGAGACCTTCATCGTGACCACCCCGGTGGGAGGAACCGCGGAACTGCTGGAAGCCGATTACGGAGGCCTGGTCGAGCGGCCCGATCCGTCACTCGTGGCCGATGCGCTCATCCATGGGCTGACCGATCCCGACTGGAGAACGGCCTGTGTCAAACAGGCCAAAGATCGCTTGGAATCCACTTTCACATGGGAGAAGACGGCTCAAAGACTCATCGATGCGGCTGAACGGACAAATAGAAATCAGTGAGCCAGGCTGCGGTGTCGCGGACGTCGAAACCAGCCTGAGCGACCTGGTGGGCACTTCCTTCTTCTCGAATCCCAGGGGTGGCCGCCAGGTCGGCGAGCATACTCACCCAAGCCTGCGGACCCTGATCGAGGCCCAACCGGTGGACACGGTCCGTGATCGTCAATCGGGGCGACAACGTGTCGGTGAGAACCGTCGGCAATCCACTGGCCTCCGCTTCCACGACGGAGACGGGCAGGCCCTCATGGGTCGAGGGAAAACAAAACACATCCATTCCGCACAGCAGGTCGGGAATGTCGGGGCGGATTCCCGCGAAGACGACCGATGATTCCAATTCCAGTTCGGCGACCTTCTTCTCCGCTTTCGCCCGAAGAACCCCATCCCCGACGAGAAGAAGACGAGCGTCCGGACGGATGCGAACCAGAGATTCGAAGACGTTGATGAGGAACATGTGATTCTTCTCATGAACGAATCGTCCGACGTGCCCGATCACAGGCGCGTCGCCGAAGCCGAACTCAGTGCGCACCCGCTCACGGGAAGTGGGATCGAAGACATAACGGCTGGTGTCGATGCCGTTGGGAAAAAAGTGGTAATTCGGTCGTGAGAGGACCCCGGAACCGAATTTGTTCACCGCCGCCTGATCCGAGCAGGCGAAGAAATAGTCCGTCGTACGCGGGATGAACTTCTGGACGATGTCCAGACCCAACCCGAGCAGCCCCGGGCCGTTGTCCTCGCTGTGGCTGTGGGCGATGGTCGTGAGACCGAACTTGCGTGCGACTCTGAGATAGACCGCCGCGGAACTGGTGATATGGCCATGGACAATCCCGTACTCGGGATGGTCGGTGAAGAACTTCTTCCACGCCGCCCAATACGAAACCGGATTGTATCCATAAAATCTGTGGATCCGGAAGATCCGTCCCCCGAGAGCGGCGATCTCATCGTCGTACTGCGCCTTGTGGGTCGTGTGGACCATGAAGTCGAACTGGATGACGTCACGGTCGACGGCCCTGTAGAGGTTCATGAGCATGGCCTCGGCCCCACCCCGGTCCATGCGTTCGATCACATGCAAGACACGCAGCGGCTGAGTCATCGCTCTCCTGTCCGGGCAGTCGGAAAAACCTCCCTGACTGCCGCTTCATCGAAATCTTCCATAGAGTCTACCCAGAATCGCTGGTCATCTCGATATTCCTGCGACGGACCCCGTACAGCATGATCGGCACGAAAATCGCGCACTGGAGCAGGAAGAGGGTGGCGTACAGCAGGGATGCGCCCATCAGATTCCCCCACCGTATCCACCACGACGATGTGACCGCGACGATCGCAGATGCGATATAGCCGACGATCAGGACTCTGTGATACCTCATGATGGTCAGCATCGTGGTGAGGAATCCCCCCAAGGCGACGAACCCGCCGCTCAGCAGAAGGATGAGAAACTGCCACAGATAGCCGCTCAAATCGGTTTGGTACAGCCACGAAAGGATCGGAAGACCGATCAGCCCCCCACCGACGAGGCACGCCGCTGTGATCCCGGCGATCCACAGGACGACTCTGCCCACAATTTTCATCATGTCGGAGGTCCTGCCCTCGACCCAGGACGTGGACAACCTGAAGATCAGGGGATTGAAGATGAACAAGGCGAGCATCTGGATGACGAAAGACGGCATGGACAGGTAATTGAATTTCGCCTGCGCCTGGTCATCGAGCACGGCGTCGATGCCGTACTTCGGCGCATTGGAAATGTACAGCGCGAGGAATCCGGACGCGAACAGGGGCAGGCATGTCCGGAGCAATCTGAAGACCTGCTTCATCTGCCCCCGCCTGGCTTGCGGGTCGAGGAAGTCGGGTACGACAAGACGGACGCAGAATGCCAGAACCCCGGCGGACACGACCAACTGGACGCCCAACGCCGTCAGCAGGCTCCCGCCGGCCATGACCGGCACTGCGAACCCCAGAGTCGACGCGGACACTCTCACCGTGCTGATTTTGCTCCCGACATCCAGACGCCCGGACTGTTGGAGGAAACCCTGGATCAGATCCTCCATGGCATCCGGCACACGCAGCAGAGTGGACACCAGGACCACCGCCGCTTTCTCCAGGGAGTAGCCCCCCGTCCACATCAACACACCGCATGTGATGGCCCCGACGACGACCATGGCCCCCGATGTGAGAATCCTCGACGTCGCGTACTCTCGAAAACTGAAGTGATGCTCCACGTCCGACGATTGGTAACGGCGCATGCCGAACATGGCGATGGTCCAGAAAAGAAGGGATTGCGCCGTGGCGATGGAGTATATCCCGGCCTGGGTCTCCCCCAGGAAGATCGACACCAGGACCAGCATGAGCACCGATTGGATGGACGCCACGAGACTGGCACTCGCGTTCCATGCCGTGCTCGCTCTTTCGATATTCCGCGAGGAAATAAAGAAATGTTTTATCTTCACAAATAATCCTGTTCGCCATCGCTGGAGCGAAGTCGCCGCCATTCCGGTCGTCACTAACCTACCTCACCAAAGACCAAGAGGCACTCATGAGTTGGGACCGACCCAGTAATATGTGTATGTGCAGATCACCGACACGGCGCTCATCATCCCCGCCCACAATGAGGGGGAGGTCATCGCGGCCACCCTCGCCAAGGCCACGGGGACGTTCTCCCATGTCGTCGTCGTCGACGACGGGAGCACGGATGACACCTTCCTCCAGGCCAGCGGAGCGGGGGCGCTGACGCTGCGCCACGTGGTGAACCTCGGACAGGGAGCGGCCCTCCAAACCGGGATCGAGTACGCCCAGCGCCTGCCGGTCGATTACTTCGTCTCTTTCGACGCGGACGGCCAGCACAGGATCGAGGATGTCCTTGTGATGCGCCAGGCCATCCTCGACAAAGGCGTGGACATCGTCCTGGGGTCGCGTTTCTTGGGTACGGGGAATGCGATCCCCCGTTCGAGGCGGATCCTTCTCAGAGGAGCCGTGGTGTTCTCCAACCTCACATCTGGGCTCAAACTCACCGACGCGCACAACGGGCTGCGCCTGTTCAACCGCCATGTCGCCGAGACGATCGACCTGCAGGAGACGGGATACCGGCACGCCTCGGAGTTCACCGAGAAGATCTCCAAGAACCACTACACCTACACGGAAGTTCCCGTGACGATCGACTACACCGCGTACTCGATGGCCAAAGGACAATCCAGCCTCAACGCGGTGAACATCCTCATCGACACCCTCACGGCAAAGGCATTTAGACAATGATCGTTAAAATTCTGCTGATTGCGGCCATCTTGGCCATCATGGCCCTCTTCCTGCGCTCCTACTCCTCTTCCACCCGGGCCCTGACCAAGATCCTCGCCCTCGTCTTCGCGATCTTCGCCGTCTCAGCCGTCCTCTTCCCCAACTGGACGACCCGGCTGGCGAACCTGATCGGAGTCGGACGAGGCACGGACCTGCTTCTCTACTGCCTGGTGATCGTCGTCGTCTTCCTGATCGTCAACAACAATCTGCGCCGGCGAGTGGACGACAAACGTTTCGCCAAACTCGTGCGTCATGTCAGCCTCATGGATGCCCCGCCCTGCGAGCGGCCATCCACCACGGATACCCCCCGATGACCGTCATGTGACTTCACGGCGGGTCATCCGATTCACCATGCCCATCACCCTCATCCCAGGCAGGAGAAGGCCCATCCTGAACAACAGCCTCGCCACGCGCAGGCGGAGAATGAACATGTCAGAAGTCTTCGCAGGAGTTGTGTACAGAGGGAAATCACGTTTCAACGTTTTCTTCACCCAGCGCTGGTAATCCCTCAATTGCCCATGGGTGGCGGTGCGCATCAAATTGTCGAGGGCCGAAATCCCCAGATGGAAGAAGGCCATCACGTCCACGCATGCCTGGAGATCCTCGTCCATGCCGGCTCTCAGCAGGACCAGCCATCGGGCGACGGTTTGCACGTCCTCGATGCTCAGGGTCCTCATGGACGAGCCCGGTTGCACGATGTAGTCGTACAACGGCTCCGCCACGAAACTGACCGTGTCGATGCGGCTCAGAAAGGAGGCGATCAGAACCATGTCCTCCATCAGGCGCGGTTTGTCACGATGTCCGGCGTCCCGCACCGCCGGCGAGGACCTGACAACATCCGCGTCGAAGAGCTTGTTCCACAAAGCCGTGTTGACGCCGGCGAACCGGACGGGGTCCTCACGCGGATTCAGAGTGCCGGTCCCCCCGGGCATTTCAATTCCCAGAAGATCACCCGTCCGCGCGTCCACACGCCGATAGGCGCACACAGCCATCTGAGCCTGGTTTTCTTGAGCCGAAGCGAGCAGGGACGAGTACAAATCGGGAGCGGGGATGTCGTCGGCGTCGCAAAATCCCAACCAGGCTCCCCCGGCGAGGGAAATCGCTGTCAATCTGGCCGACCAGACACCCGAGTTGGGCTGATGGACGACCCGCAACCGGGAATCGGATTCCGCGTACCTGTCGAGGATGGCCGGCGAGGAGTCGGTGGATCCGTCGTCGATGGCGAGGATCTCCATCGAATCCGCTGTCTGTGCGAGCAGGGCCTCCAGGCATGGTTCCAATCTTTTTTCACCGTTGTAGACCGGGAGGATCACACTGATGAGGGGTGTGTTGGCGGAATCCTGCATGGTTGGTAATCTACCATGCGCCTCTGTGACAAGCTGTGACATGGGGACGGTTCTTTTGTCACACGTGTGACAAAAGAACCGTCCCCATGTCACACGACAAAAGAACCGCCCTCATGTCACAAAGCCTCAGCGGGTTTGGGCGACGGCGGCGCGCAGATAGTCTCCGTACCCGGATTTCCCGAGCCTCGCGGCCTGGGCCAGCAACTGGTCGGTTGTGATGAAACCTTTGCGCCAGGCCACCTCTTCGGGGGAACCAACGAGAAGGCCCTGACGTTTCTGGACCGTACGGACGAAGTCCCCGGCTTCCGACAACGAGTCGAAGGTGCCCGTGTCGAGCCAGGCCGTACCCCTGGGGAGCAGGGAAACCGACAACTCACCCAACTCCAGGTAGATCCTGTTGAGGTCGGTGATCTCCAGTTCGCCTCGGGGGCTGGGCTTCAGATCGGCGGCGAAATCGCAGACGCGTTCGTCGTAGAAGTACAGTCCGGGGACGGCCCAGTTGGATTTCGGCTTCGCCGGTTTCTCCTCGATGGAGATCGCCCGGCCGTTCTCGTCCACTTCGACCACGCCCAACCCGGTGGTGTCAGCGAGCCAATAGCCGAAGATCGTCGCACCCTCCACACCGGTCAGGTCACGCAGGCGGGAACCCAAACCGGGACCGGAAAACAGGTTGTCACCCAAGATCAAAGCGGACTTGTCGCCCCCCACATGGTCCCGGCCCAGGACGAAGGCCTGGGCCAGACCGTCGGGAGAGGGCTGGACCTTGTAACTCAGACAGATCCCGAACTGGGAGCCGTCGCCCAACAGGCGCTGGAAGGCGGGAGAGTCGGTGGGGGTGGAGATCACCAGAATTTCTCTGATCCCAGCCAACATCAGGGTTGACAAGGGATAATAGATCATCGGTTTGTCATAAACGGGCAACATCTGCTTGCTTGATCCGATGGTGAGGGGGTGCAGCCTCGTCCCGGCGCCGCCAGCAAGAATAATTCCTTTCACCGTGTCTCCTGTCTGCGAATGGGTTGTTCCATGGACTAGCATAGCTTGACATGAAGACACTACTCGTCACCGGCGGCGCCGGGTTTATCGGTTCCAATTTCGTCCGTTGGCTCATGGACAATACCTCCTGTGATGCCATCATTCTCGACAAACTGACCTATGCGGGCAACGAAGCCTCCCTGAAGGGTCTCCCCTCTGATCGGGTACGCCTGGTGGTCGGCGACATCTGCGACGCCCCCCTGGTGGACGAATGCGTGAGCCAGGCCGACGCCGTGGTCCACTTCGCCGCCGAATCTCACAATGACAATTCATTGAACGACCCCTCCCCCTTCATCACCACGAACCTCGTGGGGACGTACACCCTGCTCCAGGCCGCCCGGGCCCACGACACGAGGTACCACCACATCTCCACCGACGAGGTCTACGGCGACCTCGAACTGGACGATCCGGCCCGGTTCACGGAGACCATGGCCTACAACCCGTCCTCGCCGTACTCGGCCACCAAAGCCGGTTCCGACCTGCTCGTGAAGGCCTGGGTACGCTCCTTCGGGGTACGGGCGACGATCTCCAACTGCTCCAACAACTACGGCCCGTACCAGCACATCGAGAAATTCATCCCGCGCCAGATCACGAACGTGCTCACCGGGCTTCGCCCCAAGCTCTACGGATCGGGCGCCAATGTGCGCGACTGGATCCACGTCGACGACCACAATTCCGCCGTGTGGACCATTCTCAACCATGGGCGCATCGGCGAGACCTACCTCATCGGCGCCGACGGGGAGAAGAACAACCGCGAGGTCGTCGAGGAGATCCTGCTCCTCCTCGGCCAGCCTGACGACGCGTACGACATGGTGGCCGACAGGCCCGGCCACGACATGAGGTACGCCATCGACCCCACGAAGCTGCGCACCGAACTGGGCTGGCGTCCCCAGTACCAGTCCTTCACCGACGGCCTGGCCGCCACCATCGCATGGTACGAGGCCAACGAGACCTGGTGGAAGCCCGCCAAAGAAGCCACCGAAGCGAAGTACGCCCAACAGGGCCAGTGAGGACATCATGCAGATCGAATCCACTCCCATTTCCGGCCTGTTGGTCGTCCACCTCGACGTCCATGAGGACAATCGCGGCTGGTTCAAAGAGAACTGGCAACGGGAGACGATGGTCGCAGCGGGACTGCCCGACTTCGGACCCGTACAGAACAATATGAGCTTCAATCTCACCCGCGGGACGACGCGCGGGATCCATGCGGAGCCCTGGGACAAATTCGTCTCCTCGGCTCAGGGCAGCTATTTCGGCGCTTGGGTGGACCTGCGGGAAGGACCCTCGTTCGGTGCGATGTTCACCATCGAAGTCGACGAGTCCGTCGCGGTGTTCGTACCGCGTGGAGTGGGGAACGCTTATCAGACGCTCAGCGACAACGTCACCTATTCGTACCTTGTGAACGACCATTGGAGCGAATCCTTGATCAGCGAGTACGCCTACGTGAATCTCGCCGATCCGATCCTGGGCATCCCGTGGCCGATCCCGTTGGACCAGGCTGAGATTTCCGAAAAGGACCTGAACCATCCTTTCCTGGCCGATGCGAAGAGGGTCCTGCCCAAGAAGACCCTCATCCTGGGTGGGAAAGGCCAACTCGGACGGGCCCTGACCACGCTCTATCCCGAGGCCCGGTGCGTGGACATCGACGAGTTGGATCTGACGGATCCGGAGCAGGTGGCATCTTTCGACTGGAAGGGTTTCGACACGGTGATCAATGCCGCCGCCTGGACGAACGTCGACGGCGCGGAGACCCCCGAAGGCCGTATCGGGGCATGGAAGGCCAACGCCGAGGTCCCGGCGACCCTGGCCCGGCTGGCCATCGAGCATCGCCATCGGCTGGTCCACATCTCGTCGGATTATGTCTTCGACGGAACCCACGATTCCTGGACCGAGACCGACGACCTGTGTCCCCTCAGCGTCTATGGACAGTCCAAAGCCGCTGGGGATCTCGCCGTCGGCATCGCTCCCCGCCATTATCTCATCCGGACCAGCTGGGTGGTCGGAGACGGCCGCAACTTCCTGCGTACGATGGGCGACCTGGCTGATCGTGGGAGTTCGCCCGCTGTGGTGTGCGATCAGATCGGACGCCTGACCCACACCGCCAATCTGGCTGCGGCGATCAAGTATCTCCTCGACGTCCGGGCGCCGTACGGGACCTATAACTGCACCGACGCCGGCGACCCTGTGAGCTGGGCCGACATCGCCAAGGCCGTCTTCACCGCCCACGGACGCAGCTCCGCGGATGTGACCCCGGTCACAACTGAAGAGTACTACGCCGGGAAATACATGATCGCTCCGCGCCCCCTGCGCAGCGTCCTCGATCTCAGCAAACTGGAGGCAACCGGGTACGAGGTTCCCGCCTATCCCCTGGGCAGCTGACCACGAGGCAGCTGACCACGAGGCAGCTGACCGCGGGGCAGCTGACCGCGCTCCCGGCGTACTTGGCACCGCACACTCAGGTGTCCAGCCTGAGTTCGGGTGTCGAAACCTAAAAACATCGTGCCCATATCAGTTGTGATTCCAGTATTGGCTGGACTTGGTACCTGATTTCGCGATTTTCGACGCCGGAACCGTGCCAACACAAGAAAGACACCGGAAACGGCGACGGTGTCGGCAGGTTTCGCCCCGCCAATGAAGGCGGGCGTACGACGGGTGGCGAGGATGAGGCGAATCAGCAGTCGGTCGGCAACTGGACCACTGGTGCTCCGGGCGGAGGTGGGGGTTCCTCGCTGGTCGCCGGATTCTGAGGCTCGGCCTGGGCTCCGGTGGTTTCGGATTCAGGGTTGTCGACATTCACATCAGGAGGTACCGGCTCAACCGGTTCGTACCCGGGGAGGTACTGGTCGGTACGCAAGGCCTCCCAGATCGGCTCGGCCGCTGATGTGCGCAGGACGACATGGGAGTGATCGCCTGCGTCTGAGACAGGGACGGTGACGAAGACGATATTGCTGGTGTTCAGATTCTTGAGAGAGAACCCGAAGCCGGCAATTTCGGCGATGTTCGTGCCCAGATCAGTGGTCAGGGCTCCGATGACCGAGGCCACCAAACTGTAGAGTTTGGGGAAGTCAGTCACATAATTCATCGCATAGACCTTGTCGACGATGGCATTGAACAACAGATGCTGACGTTGGACGCGCTCGAGATCGGACTGGCCTCCCAGCCCTGTCCCCAGTCTGGCCCGTGCCAATTGGATGGCTGTGCTCCCGTCGAGGTGGACCTCACCCGCGGGAAGGTCGAGTCCCCCGGCGGCTTTGGCGTAGATGGGGCACAACAACTGGACGTCGAGGCCTCCGATGGAGTCGACCACATCGATGAATCCCATGAAATCCACGACCACATAGGCGTCGATGCGGACGTTCGACATCTCCTCGACGGCACGGATGGTACATGCTGCCCCAGTGGCGAAGGAACCTCCCCCAGCTTTGGACCCGTACGAGAAAGCGGCATTGAAGCCCTCGTTCCTCGACCCCGCCTCAGGGATGATTTTCCCGTTCTGGTCCGTGCACTGCGGGATGGTGATATACATATCTCGGGGAATGGAGACCGCGTTCACTCTGGTCCTGTCAGCCGAGACGTGGGCGATGAAAGTCGTGTCGGACCTCATTCCGCCCGGGTCGTCGGCGGAGACGCCGGCATTGGCGCCCTCACGGGAATCCGTCCCCATGACAAGGATGTTCACAGCTTGGCCCGCATAGGGGTCCCCTGGATATTTCACACTGGGAGCGGTGGTGGGGGTGAACGTCGACGGACGGTCGGAGCCGAGGATCGATCCCACGTCTTGATGGTTGAGCCGCCCGTTCAGATCGAACCAGGCGTACGCCACCCCGCCGGCGACGATGAGCACGATCGCGATGACCACGATCAACGTGACCCGAAGTCCCGTACGTTTCCTGATCCCATGACGAGGCTTGACCGAGGATCCGTCGACGAATTGTTCATCGGACTGGATGGCACGTGCCGGCGCCGGTTTGGACGCACGGCTCTTGGCTGCGGGCTCGACAGAATCCGGACCGTCGCCGGACACGGGCGCGTCAGACGATGGGGGGATACGGTCATCAGACATGCACACGATGTTACCGTCTAATGAGGCACGAACCAAGAATGAGCCCGAATACTTTAGCGAGAATCCGTACCCATCCGCTCCTCGCGGCGCTGGGTGCGCATCCGTCGCAACCTCTTGACCAGGAGCGGGTCGGCGGCCAGCGCATCCTGACGATCGATGAGGCAATTGAGGATCTGGTAATACTGCGGTCCGGACAGGTCGAAAGTTTCCCTGATGGCCTGCTCTTTCGCCATGGGCAACTGCCACGACTGGCGTTCGAAGTCGAGGACACCTTTCTCCAGGTCTGTCAGTGTGCCGGTCATGACTCCATCGTAGCCGCGGTCGAAGTCCATGTCCGTTCTATTTTCCGGCGTGCCCAGTTCTCTGCAATCCAGTAGACTTTCATACGCAGTTCATCAGGGCGCCGTGGCCCTCCAACGATGAAAGGATGACATGCTTCACCTCACCGGACAGATACGCGATTACGCGTGGGGCTCCCTGACAGCCATTCCCGAACTCCTCGGCGCAGACCCCACCGGGGAGCCTCAGGCCGAGTATTGGCTGGGCGCCCATCCCCTGGCCCCCGCCACCATCGACGGGGTTGGTTTGGACCAGGTCCTCAAGGACCATCCCGAATGGGTGGGAGAATCGGTACGCACGGCATTCGGCGACCGATTCCCCGTACTGATGAAAATTCTGGCCGCCGAGCACCCCCTCTCGCTGCAGGCCCACCCCAACAGGGAACAAGCCGAGCAGGGTTTCGCCGATGAGAACCACCGGAAGATCCCGCTTCAGGCCCCCAACCGGATCTACAAGGATGATTGGCCCAAACCGGAACTCATCGTCGCGTTGACGCCGTTCGACGCCCTGTGCGGTTTCAGGGACCCGGCCGAAACCGTGGACCTGTTCTCCCGCCTCGGGGTGAGCGGGGACTTCAGCATGGTCATCGGCCCGCTGTCCAAGAGAAAGGGCCAGGCGGGCATCGCGGAGGTCTTCCTCGACATTTTGAGCCAGGACCATCCCAGCCACGTGGACGAGATTCTGCGTCTGGCGCCGCGTTTCGCCGAAGAGGACTCGGACCTCGGCCTGTTCGCCCGTACAGCTCTCGAACTCAACCGCAACTTCCCCCACGACCCCTCCATCCTGGCGGCCATGCTCCTCAACCGGCTCCACCTCGAACCGGGCGAGGGCCTCTTCCTGCCGACGAGGACCCTCCACTCCTACCTCGGTGGTGTGGGGATCGAGGTGATGGCCTGCTCCGACAACGTCCTTCGCGGAGGACTGACATCGAAGTACATCAATGTGGACGAGTTGATCCGGGTGGTCGATTTCACTCCGTACGACATCTCCCCGGTGGAAACCGCCGATGACGGCGGATTCGTCCACTATCTCACCCCGGCCCCGGAATTCACCGTCTGGCGCGGAGAATTGTCGGCCGAATCCATGAATGTGCCCGGCACGGATTCCTGCCGGATCGCCTTGGTCGTCGACGGCGAGGCCCACTTGTGCCTGGGAGACGAATGCTGGGACGTGGGCGAGGGCGAGGCGGTCCTCATTCCGTACGGAGAAAAGGTCACGGCCTCGGGATCGGCGACCATCTTCATCTCGGCTCCCGGGGTGTGAGGCATGGTCCACCCCGCGTGGCTGCCTGAGGCGGCCTGTGATTTCCTGCGCGCCCGTCGTGTGTCCTTCCCGCCGATCGAGACCCCCATCCGCGCCTCGCTCGCCGAGGAGGTGACGCGCGCTGGAGGGCTTGTCCAGGATTCCCAACCCGACGGCGCCGATCTCGTCCTCGGCTTCGACCAGACGCTGCCCACCGAAGGGTTCCGGCTCGACAACCTTCCCGATGGAATCCTTCTGACCGGGGCCGACGAGCGTGGGCTCCTGTACGGTTTCTTCCATCTCGTCCGCCTGGCGGCCGTGGGAGGACTCGAGACCGCAGACCGGCTCCGCCTCCCAGACGGGCCTGTGACCGACTCCCCCGCGATCCCGATCCGGATGCTGGACCACTGGGACAATGTGGACATCCATCCCGTCATGGGCCAGGTGGAACGCGGTTATGCCGGATCCTCCCTGTTCTTCGACGACGGCGAATTGCGCTGGGACTTGAGCCGTACGGACGGCTACGCCCGATTGCTCGCCAGTACGGGCATCAACACCGTGGCGATCAACAATGTCAACGTCCATGCCACGGAGACGACATTGCTCACCGATCGCCTGGACTGGGTGGCACGGATCGCGGACCACTTCCGCGGCTGGGGAATCACCGTGTGCCTGTCGGTGAATTTCGCGGCGCCCATGGCGATCGGGGGCTTGGACACTTGCGACCCCCTCGACCCAGATGTCGAGGCCTGGTGGGCGGAGAAGACCGATGCGGTCTACGAACAGATCCCCGACTTCGGCGGATTCGTCGTCAAGGCGGATTCTGAGGGGCAACCCGGCCCCTTCGCGTATGGGCGTACCCATGCCGACGGTGCGAACATGCTGGCCCGCGTGCTGGCGCCCCACGGCGGGATCGTGCATTGGAGATGCTTCGTGTACAACCACCGCCAGGATTGGCGGGACCGCACCACCGACCGGGCCAAAGCGGCGTACGACCACTTCACCGGGCTCGACGGACACTTCGAGGACAATGTGATCCTCCAGGTCAAACACGGTCCTCTCGACTTCCAGGTACGCGAGGCGGTATCCCCCCTGCTGGCGGCGATGGACTCCACCCGGCTGTCCCTGGAGGTCCAACTCACCCAGGAGTACACGGGACAGCAGCGCCACGTCTTCTTCCTTCCTGAGATGTGGACCGAGGTGCTCGATTTCCGCCCCTGGGGCGATCAGACCCCGCAATGGGCCGTCATGGCCGGGAAGGGCCCGGGATGCCGCGTCGGCGCGATGGTCGCCGTGTCCAACGTCGGCATGGACGAGTTCTGGACCGGGCACCCCTTCGCCCAGGCCAACCTCTACGGGTTCGGCCGCCTCGCCTGGGATCCCGGCCTCACCCCGCGCGACATCTTGTCCGAATGGATCCGGCTCACCTTCCCCCGCCCTGACTCCCGCCTCACCGAGGCCCTGGAGGAGATCATCCTGGGTTCCCGTGCGGTGTACGAGTCGTACACCGCACCCCTCGGGGTGTGTTTCATGGTCAATCCGGGCCACCACTACGGCCCGTCCGTGGACGGGTACGAGTATTCGCCGTGGGGAACCTACCATTTCGCCGACAGGGACGGTATCGGGGTCGACCGCACACGGGCCACGGGGTCGGGCTACACCGGACAGTACCATGAGCCCTGGGCCACCATCTACGAGTCGGCCCAGACCTGCCCCGAAGAATTGCTCCTGTTCTTCCACCATGTCCGCTGGGACCATCGGCTGAAGGACGGGCGCACTCTCGCCCAACACATCTACGACACCCACTTCGAGGGGGCCGAGGCCGCCGAGGCGATGCGCCAGGTCTGGGGATCCGTCGCCGATCTGGTCGACGAACCCACTCATCGCCGGGTGAGCGTTCGCCTCGACGAGCAGTGCCGCAGCGCGGCCGAATGGCGCGACCAGCTCACCACGTACGTCTGGCGCCACAGCGGGATCCCCGACCGGTCGGGCCGGCCGCTGTACTGAACCCGGATCAGACCAGAGGTTTCGTCAACAGGGCGATGCCGCCGTTGGGTGTGAAGCCCATCGCGATGTTGATTCCCAACATGTGCACGTTCTCTTGTGCGTTGTCGGTGTGGATTCTCCGGATTCCGGGATTGAGTGCGACCAGTTCTGACGCGTTGACGAGTTTGATCCACATTCCCAGACGGTGCCCGCGGTGCTCACGCGACACGATGGTGAACCATTGGCTGGCCGCCTCCACGCCGCCGCCCCGGGGCCAGCGCAGTTCGGTGAAGCCCACAAGCTCCCCTGTCGCCGCATGCTCCGCCGCGGTCATGAGGAAGACATTGCCCTGGTTGAGGATCTCCCGCACCATCTGATCGACCCTGCCGCGGTTCCAGTGCTCCTGTTCGAAGGTGACTGTGCCCTGGGGTGCGTCACAGGAGAATTCCTCCTTCAGGCGGGCGAAGGAGTCTTTCCATTCCTCAGGGATCTCACAGAACCAGGTGTGCAGCCTGTACTCTGCGGTGTACGGCACAGTGGCGGCCATGAGTTTTTGGTACAGACCGGGGTCCATCGGCATGGCGAGGACTGAACAGCGCTCCGCATGGGCGAGGCCGTACCCCCTGTTCGTCAGGAAGGACACGCCCGGCGCCGCCGCCGGCACCTTCCCGTCAGAGATCTCCAGGTACGGCTCACGGTCTTCTTTCGTCCCGTAGACCGACGCTGAGAACACCAGGGTACGGGCGGTATGAGAAATCAGGGTTTCGCCCCACTCCAACAGGGCGGAACCGACGCCCCGGCCCCGCATCCGCGGATGTACGCAAATTTGCAGTTGTGCCTTGTCCAGGTCCTCATGGATGGGCAGGCCCACCCAGGCCCATCCGAGCGCTCGCGGGGCATCTCCGGTTTCACGGACGGCGAGGACCCACTGTTGATCGAAATGGAGGCGGCCGGCCCGTTGAGCGATGAGTTTGTGCACACTGGGAGTCTGGTCGTCGTTGCCGTGGGCGGCCAAACGGTCGGCTCTGGCCAGTTCATGGACGGCGCGGTACTTCCAGCCGTGCTCGTCATTGTCGGGGGAATCGATGGGGGGAATGTCGAGAAGACGGTAGGGCTCAATCATATGTCCTCCATGAGAGGTGAGGGCTGACCGAATCAGCAACAGATATGGCGTCTGCCAGTCAAACTACCACGTGCGTCCCGTACGGGATGAATAAAGTTCGTTGAGTTAACGGGTCTCGCGGTGCGGCTGATGCTTGCGGCAACGCGGGCAGTACTTGTTGAGTTCGAGGCGGTCCGGATCGTTGCGGCGGTTCTTCTTCGTGATGTAGTTGCGTTCCTTGCATTCGGTGCATGCCAAAGTGATCTTGGGACGAACCTCGCCCTGTTTCTTCGCCATCAGATTCTCCGATCCTTGCCTGGTTGAAGTAGCGGGAGCGGGACTTGAACCCGCGACCTAGCGATTATGAGCCGCTC
>JGI24699J35502_11134163_pt1 | contig 41612 bp, 40 predicted proteins | sample TergutMp193P4_FD_35502 | JGI IMG/M metagenome (IMG submission 35502)
GGAATTCGTATCCGAACACCCCGATTCGCGCCCCGCCCCAACCGCGTACTGTGTCCATTGCGGTACGCCCATCCCAGGCAGATGGGACCGCGGGGTTGGGGATTTCGGCAACCGGAGAATCCCCGTACTCCTGTGACCTACGAACATCACGGTCATTCCAATGAAACAAATAGTCGTACCGAAGAACAGTGAAGCACAAAAAGCGCTTGATACCAACAGTGCGGCTGACGGCTAATTGCTCACTTGGCGATTGACAGATGAAGAGTACAGTCATCTCAACACTGTGAACGCTTTTCACATCCTGGCGGCAATCGACTTCAAAATGTCCATTCACTTCTACTTTTGAGCCATGGGTGAGCCCTGGGCGGCCTGGGCGGGATCGGGGAGCCGCGGGGACGGTTCTACTGTCACAGCTTGTCAAGGCAAGAATTTTCTGATTCTCGACAACACATCCATCGATATATGTAAATGAGAAATAACTGTTCTGAAAAATCGCGATTTTACCTAGTTGACAAGGTGGGACAGTGGAACCGTCCCCATGGCTCACCCATGGCTCACCCATGGCGCACAGTACGGAGATCCTGACTTCGTCAGGATGACACGGGGGAGATCAGGAAATGGGGGTCGCGCCAATCCGGCGGGCGATCGACTCGGGAAGGGGGTAGGGGCGCTCGATTGGGGACGGCACCGTACCGTCGCGACGGGAGGGCAGGGTGCTGGTGATATCCTCGATTCCGAGGATCCAGTCATGCACGTACTTCTGGGCTTCCTCCCCTGACAAGCCCATTTGGAGGGATCGCCAGGCGAGGGGCTGACCATCCGGGTCGCGTTCCGGGTCCCACTGGATTCGTACCGTGCTGTGAGCCAGTTCGTCGCGCCATTGCTCGTGACTCGCATACACATCCGGGTCGAAGGAACTGAGGACGGCCCGGCTCAGAGCACTCTCAAACCCGACTCTCGAAATCCGAATGGACAATACTCGTTCTTGGCCGGGCTTCGTGGCCCATCCACACCGGTACATCATCCACAGAAAAGACGGTTTGATCCATGTCATTCGCCCCAATGAGAATGGCGGAACGAACGTGTTGGCTCTGACGGCTGCATCGGCGATCTGCGGGACGAATGCCTGGTACACGATGACGGAATCGTCATCGTAATCGGCTCTGACTTGCCTAAATGGGATCATCATCACTCCTGGGGCCCAAATCGACGATCGATGAGGAGAAACGTTCGGCCACATCCTGGTCGTGACACGCCAACAGTACGGAACGGTTTCGGATGCGGATCAGGGTGTAGTCGATCAGCGCCCCGAGGCTCTCGGAATCCACACCGGTGTACGGCTCGTCGAGACAGAGAATGTCAGAGTCGCGCATGAGGGCGCGGACGAGGGCCACTCGGCGTCTCTGGCCTCCGGAAAGGTTGTTGACTTGGCGGTACGCATCTTCTTCCGACAATCCGGCTTGCGCCAGTTCAGCCAGGATTTCTGAGTTCCCAGCCTTGCGGCCGAGCCCCAGGCGTACATTCGCAACAGCCGTCAACTGGTCGCACAGCCGGTCCTCTTGGAAAACGGCCGACGCCACTCCAGGGGCCTCAACACAACCCGACAGGGGACGCAGCAACCCCAGCGCAAGGTGAATTGCCGTCGATTTTCCGGTGCCATTGGCACCACGCAACCACATCACACCATTGTCGATTGAGAAATTCAGATCCGTGAGAACGGGGATATCGCCGTACGAAAAACACACATCGATGAACCGGATCATGATCCGTACCTCCCCAAACCGACATTCAACCGTCCCAACCCCCACAAGACGAGTTTTTCACACAGATAGCTCAACGCGACGATGACAGCGGTCCACGCGAACAGGTCGCCCGTGCTGAGATAGATCTTGGCCTGGTAGAGCCGTTCGCCGATCGAACCGGACGGCATACCGATGACCTCCGCACTCACACCGGCTTTCCACGCCAGCCCGAATCCCACTCGACAAGCAGAAACAATGTACGGCATGAGGCCCGGAAGGGTGATCGCCCACCAGCGGCGCAGGGGTGAGAACCCGAAAACCTGGGCCATCTGCGTGAGTTTGAGGTCACGATCGGCGAAACCGGATTCGGCGTTGGAGTAGATGACCGGCGCCACCATCAGGAAGCTCACCCACAAACCAATGTAGGCAGAGTCGGCCCAGATGAGCAGCAAGATGATGAAAGAGACGACCGGGATCGACCGGATCAGGCGCATCACCGTACCGGCGAACGCCTCGACCCAGCGGTTCGCGCTGGCCAGCCACGCGGTGAGAAGCCCGAGCAGGAACGCCATCGCGAACCCCGCGACGATCCGGAGAAGGGAGTAGGCGATGGTGGTCCAGAAAGACGGCTGTGGTACGAGCCCGATCAGGGTTTGGACGACCTTGATCGGGGAGACCATAATGATATCTTGCCCAATGGCCATTGCCAAGATTTCCCATATGACAAGCAAAATCAGTATGGTGACAAGGGTGGGTACCACTGTCTTCCGCTGTGTTGTCATCTTGATATCCTAGCTGAGACTGCGATCTTTCTAGTACGTGGCGGCAATGACCGCCAGGGCGGCGCCCAATCTGCGGCAGGATTCTTCGAACACCTGAGGTTCTGGGAGCAGGCTCAGGGCCAGTGTGGAATCGGGGAGGTCATAGAAATAACCGGGGTGCACGTACAATCCGGCTTTCTCCATCAGGGCGACGCACAGATCATCGGCATCGATCAGCGGTGGGATGTCGAGGAGCATCATCCATCCGCCGTACGTTGTACGGATTCGAGTGATGTCAAAGATCGTCCTCGCTGTGGCGAGATTCGATGTCAACCGTGCGGTGACTCGGGCCACACTGGAGTCGGCGAGATCCAACAGATCGGGCAAAGCCAGGGCGACCGGGGTGTTGACGTTCAGATAGGCGTCGGCGATCTCATCGAGTGCCCCGGCAACCTGTCTTCTCACCGATGATGGCCCTGACAAGCGGATCCATCCGAGTTTCAATTGGGGCGAGGCGAGGAGTTTGCTCAACCCGTCGAGTCCGAACGTGAGTGTGGTCTCATTGCCCGACAGACGTTTCGGTTCGGGTCCATGATCGATTCGGAAAGGGAAGAAGACTTCGTCGGCGATGAGGGGCAACCCGTGCTGTGAGATGTTGTCGATAATGGAATAGTCGACATAGGCGCCAGTTGGATTATTGGGATTGACGGAAACGACGACTCGTACTCCGTTGTCAGTGATGGTTTCTTCGAAAGAGTCTGTGTCCAGTTCCCAACCCGATGGATGTACGTAAAACGTACGGTAGCTGGATGTGGTCAGGGAATGGAACTGGGCCAGGGGTTCGATCAGGGGATATCCCGGACTGGGGATGGCCACTTTGTCGCCTGGGTCGGCGAGCATGGTGAAGAGCCATCCGTACGCCTCGGAGGTCGATGAGACCAGCCAATAATCGTCCGGATCCCCGCCGTACCTCTCCGCAAGCGCGGCCCGAGCGGGCCACGGCCCTCTCGGATGCGGTTCGTACCTGCTGGCGCGTGGAAGATGAGCGGCGATGATGTCGAGGATCTGTGGGTCGAAAAGGCCATGACGGGTGGGGTTGGTGTCGGACAAATCCGTCAGTTCCAACCCGGCGTCGGTCAAGTCAGCTCGCTTGACAGCGATCGGATTGAGAGTACGGACACGACTGATGTAGTTCATTGTGTCCTTCCTCGGGCTGGGAGAACCGGTGAGAATGCGGACGCGATACTCGCCAGAGCATCGAACCCTGCATTGATGTCATCGTCGATCGTTTTCATCTCGGGGTGCGAATCGTAGAAATCGATGATCCTCCGGGCACCGATGTGGAAGGGCACACGCTGGGCGAACCCGGGGCGCAACGCCCGTACTTTCGAACAGTCGAAAATCACAGAATGTGCCTTGTCGCCCAGCAGGCCGGGACCCAGATCGGGCAGCTCTCGCGCTATCATCTCAGAGGAGACATGGACCAATGCCGGTGATTCGACCCCGGCCGCATGGGCCAGTTCGGTGAAGATCGCGTCCCAGGTCAGGACCTCGTCGCCGGTGATCGTGTACGCCTCACCAATGGCTTTCGGATTGGCCAGAACACCGGCGAACATGTAGGCGAAATCAGTATTGTACGTGAGCGTCCACAGGCTCGTGCCGTCACCGTGGACGATGGCGGGCAGGCCGCGGCGCATCCTGTCGATCTGGGTCCACCCGCCTTCCACAGGCACCATTGTCGGGTCGTACGTGTGGGAGGGCCGTACGATGGTGGCTGGGAATCCATCTCTATATTTGCTTGTCAGAAGCTCTTCACAGGCTATTTTGTCGCGAGAGTACTGCCAATGGGGATTGCGCAATGGCGATGAGTCGAGGATGGGCAGAGATGGGATCGGTTTCGCGTACGCTGATGCCGAAGAGATGAAGATATATTGCCCTGTGGCCCCGGTGAAAAGGTCGATGTTACGGGACAGGCGACCGTCGGTGAAGGAACAAAAGTCCGCCACTGCGTCCCAGGAACCGCTTGCGACAACGTCTTTCACTGATTCGTCGTCGTCGAGGTCAGCGATGAGAGTACGGGCTCCCTCCGGGGGACGCAGGTGTGCATGACGTCCGCGGTTGAGCACCGTGACGTCGTACCCCATGGTGACCGCCTCGGCCACGCACGCCGAGCTGATGACCCCGGTCCCTCCTATGAACAATACCGATGGGTACATGTGTGTCTCCTTCCCCTATCAGACTATCAGGGCAGTACGGGGAGTGAATCGGGGTTATTCGGTACTGAATACCCCGATTCGCGCCCCGTACGTGGAAAAGAGGGTGGCGCCCCGAGCGGGAGTACGAGGTCCCAACCGGGGGAGTACGAGGTCCCAACTGGGGAGTACGGGGGCGCGAATCGTACACATGAGGGATCGCCGACGTGAGAAGATGGAGGGATGGACACACCACTGATGATTTTCTTGCACGGCCCGGGGCAGTCGCCCCCAGCATGGCAGGACGTGGTGGGCGCGATCAACCCGGAACAACCAATGGTCGCACCCTGGCTCAAGGGGTTGAAGCCCACCGAGCACGACGGGTTCAACATGGACCAGGCCGTGGAATCCGTGATCGACGTGATGGAGACCCGCGGAGCGGAGAAAGCCGACCTTGTCGGGTACTCGCTCGGAGGGCTTGTCGCCATTCGTACGGCCTTGTCATACCCTGAAAAAGTTGCCCATGTGGTACTGATATCGACCCCGGCGATCTTGAACCCCAAGTCGATCGCCCGGCAACGAATGATGGTCAAACTCGCCCCGTCCGTACTCTTCAAAGAAATAAGCAAGGAGCATGTACTTGCCGCCCTCGACGCCCTCTCCAAAGCTGACCTGGACATAGACTACGCGAGTTTGACAACCCCCGTTCTTGCTATCGGGGCCGAGGGGGACGCGATGGGGCATGCGAGCATGGATCTGTTGGCGAACCAAGCCCACGCGATCACCCGATATCTGCCCGGCTCCGACCCCAATCTGCTCGCGACCGAACCCGCGCGACTGGCTCAGCTCATCGCCGATTTTTGCGCCGATTTTCTGGACGACAGTACGACATCAGAGTCGTAAAACACCTGTTGGCGAAAATCAAGAAATTCGTGCTCTGACAAGCTGAGACACGAGAACCGTCCCCATGGCTGCGCGCGCCTCAACCCCGTCCTTGGTCTCGGCACCGCCAACTTTCAGTTGTCGTGCGCTCGACCTGCGTCGGGGTCCCCATGGCTGCGCGCCTCACACGGTCACGTTGTCCCGGGTACGGGCTCGCTTGTCTTCCGGGTCGAACAGGTCCAACAATGCCCTGGCCGTGGTGTCGTCGCACACCAGATCGGTGATGGTTCTGGCCCTCAGGGCGCCCAGGAGAGCGCTGGCCCGGGAGGGGTCGGCGACTACGCCGATACGCTTGGGGATGCGTTGAAGTTCGGCGGGGGTCAACCCCGAGGCACGCTGGTTCATGGCGATATCTTCATAAGTGCCGTTCTCACGCAGCAACACCGTGCACACATCGCCCACGACCCCCTCGGTCTTCAACTGGGACAGTTCGTCCTCATCCAGGAAACCCGCGGTGTACACGTACGAGGGCACACGGGCGTAGATCGATCCCACGCCGAAGATCGCCACGTCCAACCGGGCCTGCAGATTGAGCACCAGACGTACGGAGCGTTCCCTCCACATCGCCTTCTTGGTTTCGGCGTAATCGAAGAATGCCGGGACCGGGAATTGGACGATCCGCGCGTCGAAAGTGGCCGACAGTGCCTGGAGGATGGCGGCGACGTGGCGCGCCGAGGTGTCGTGGATGTTCGTACCCCCGTTCATCTGCACGATGGTGGCATCATGCAATTGCCGTTTCTCAAGGAATGGCACGATGTTCGACAATGTCACCCCCCATGCCACTCCGATGTACTGGCCGTCGTCGACACTGTCGCGCAACAGGGCCGCGGCCAGCTTTGACACCCGTTCGAACCTGGTCGCGATTGGTGCAGAATCCCCAACTGTCACCAAATGAACCTTTATTCCAAAAATTGCAGCGACACTGCGTGCGACAGGGGAGGATGATCCCAATGGGGCTTCCACGGAAATCCGTACCATCCCCGAACTGCGGGCTTCCGCAAGAAGACGCGAAACCGAGGACCGCGATAGTTTCAGATGCCTGGCGATGGACTCCATCGTCTCGTCTTGAACGTAGTACCGCATGCTGGCTTCGTACATCTCGTCGTAGCGCTCGTGCATGAGTTTCCCTTCCATTTGCACATTCTCTCACGGTGTAGCTCAAACGTCTAAACTTTGCCAAGATTGACTCTATCGACTAGTGGGCATCATTGTGGATGCCAGAAAGTGAGGACCTGTGCTTCTCGTAGCTACCACAGGTGGACAGCTTTTCCTGTCCGAATTCATGGGTACGGCCATGCTGATACTTCTCGGCGCCGGTGTCTGTGCCAACACAGGATTCAATAAGAGCAAGGCCAAGGGTGCTGGCTGGCTGACGGTGAACTTCGGATGGGGCCTCGCGGTCTTCTCCGGCGTTCTGGTCGCCTTCAAATCCGGCGGTCATCTGAACCCGGCAGTGACAGTGGGTGTCGCCATCAATCAAGGAATCAACCCGACTGAGCTCGCCGATGGGTCGACAGTCGCGTGTTTCGTCAAGGGTGCCGTTGCCGAAGGGTCAGCGTTGCCCACTGAATGTGCCATCGCGGTCACCGCCGGCACGATCTGCTTGTACATCCTGGCTCAGTTCGTCGGCGCGTTCGTCGGCGCAGTGCTGTGCTATCTGGTGTTCTTCAAGCAGTACAACATGGAACAACCCGACGGCTCCAAGCTCGGCTCGTTCTCAACCGGTCCCGAGGTCAATTCGGCTCCGTGGAACGTCATCACAGAGGCCATTGCCACATTCGTACTGGTGTTTGTCGTTCTCATCTCCGGTTACCAGGGCAACTCCGGCGATCTCGGCTGGCTGAACGCCCTCGGCGTGGCCCTCTTGATCGTCGCGATCGGCGCCTCCCTCGGCGGCCCGACTGGGTACGCCATCAACCCTGCTCGTGACCTCGGTCCCCGTATCGCGTACGCCGTGCTGCCCATGAAGGGCGGCAAGGGTGGCGCCAACTGGGGTTACTCCTGGGTCCCGGTCATCGGCCCCATCGTCGGCGGTCTGGTCGCAGGCCTCGCCTTCGCTGGTGTTCAAGCGATTATGTGATCGTACGCATTGCCGGGCGTCTTAGGCTGTCCCGAGGACGTCCGGCATTGCTCCACTGGCTTGTCAAGCCATCATTCTTATCCAATAATCTCCTCCTCGGCAGCCGTGTGCGGCCCGGGACGACAATAACCCAATCAAATCCAACCCAAAGATGTGGAGGAAACACATGTCAGAAAAATTCATCCTTTCAATAGACTCTGGTACGACCAGCTCCCGCGCGATTGTCTTCAACCACGCCGGTCGCATCGTCGGTACCCACCAGCTTGAGCACGAGCAGATCTTCCCGCGCCCCGGCTGGGTCGAGCACGATCCCATCGAGATCTGGACCCGTACCGTACAGGTCATCACCGGCGCCCTCAACGACGCTGGCGTCACGAAAGACGATATCGCTGCTATCGGCATCACCAACCAGCGTGAGACAACGGTCGTCTGGGATAAGACAACAGGCAAGCCTGTTTACAACGCCATCGTGTGGCAGGACACCCGTACTCAGGGAATCATCGACGCGCTCGGCGCGGTCGACGATCAGTACAAGTACCAGCAGAAAGTGGGCCTGCCGCTGGCGACGTACTTCTGCGGCCCCAAGGTCAAGTGGATCCTCGACAACGTCGAAGGCGCGCGTCAGGCTGCTGACAAGGGCAATCTGCTCATGGGTACCATCGACACGTGGCTGATTTGGAACCTCACGGGCGGGGTCAACGGCGGGCTTCACATCACCGATGTGACCAACGCCTCCCGTACCTTCATGATGGACATCCGCACCCAGACATGGGATCCCGAGATGGCCGCCGTGTTGACTGTCCCGATGTCCATGCTGCCCGAGATCAGGCCGTCGTCCATGGTGTACGGCACGGCCACCGAGCCCGTCGTCGCCGGACTGCCCATCGCGGGCGACCTGGGCGACCAGCAAGCCGCGACCTTCGGGCAGGCCTGCTTCGAGGTCGGCAAGGCCAAGAACACGTACGGCACCGGCTGCTTCATGCTGATGAACACCGGCGAGGAGCCGGTCTTCTCCAAGAACGGCCTGCTCACCACGATGTGCTATCAGATCGCCGGTCGCAAGCCTGTGTACGCTCTGGAAGGCTCCATCGCCGTGACCGGATCGCTCATCCAGTGGCTGCGCGACAACCTGAAGATCATCGAGACCTCCCCCGAGGTCGAGGTGCTCGCCGCCACGGTTGAAGACAACGGTGGTGTCTACTTCGTACCTGCCTTCTCGGGTCTGTTCGCACCGTACTGGCGCGGCGACGCGCGCGGTGCGATCGTAGGCATGACAAGGTACGTCAATCGCGGACACATCGCCCGCGCCGCTTTGGAGGCCACCGCCTTCCAGACCCGCGAGGTGCTGGACGCGATGGAAGCCGATTCCGGCGCCAAGCTGGGCGAATTGAAGGTCGACGGCGGCATGACCGCCAACGAGACCCTCATGCAGTTCCAGGCTGATATCGTCCGCGTGCCCGTCGTACGCCCGGTGGTCGCCGAGACCACAGCCCTGGGTGCGGCGTACGCAGCCGGCATCGCCGTCGGGTTCTGGAATGGCGAACAAGACGTCATCGAGAACTGGGCCGAAGACAAGCGCTGGGTCCCCCAGATGGACAAAGCCGAAGCCGATCGTCTCTATCGCAACTGGAAGAAGGCCGTCACCAAGACCTTCGACTGGGTCGATGAGGACGTCGTCGAATAAGATACACGAATTTTGCGTAGTATCCGCAAAACGTGTGCCCCGGTGAAAACCGGGGCACACGTGCGTACGGGGGGTCATTCCGACGCTGTGTTGTCATCCTGACGCTGTGTTGTCATCCTGACGCCACGATCTCCCATCCGACAACATCTCTAGTGACACGCCGCCGAAGGTCGTGTTATGCACACTCAGGGCGCCCCCAAACGTACACAGGGCAACCCCCGGCGATACGAAACAACCCTTGAATCCACGCCTGGGAACAGGTTTATTGAATCATGCTGCCAAGTACGGCGATCTGGATGACGTAGAAGATCACGTACACGACGGCTCCGATGATAGCGCCGATCCCGCAGGACTTGGCTTTCAGCGGGGTTTCGCCTCTCCACACGAGCCAGAGGATGAGTCCCACAATGGGAATGAAGAATCCGAGGATCCCGAAACCGATGCTGGATTTGTCTTCTTTAGCGGGTGGGGTTGAGTAAGTGCTCATAATCGATCCCTTTCGATAGTTGATGCTTCACGCAACCCCGAAAGCTGTGACAGGATACCCCATCGATTCCCCGATACCCCTCACGGCAGTCGCGACCGCGTATCACCATTGTCACCAAATGGGAGCTGACTTGTCAATTTGCGGCCATATGGATAGCCAGCGGTGAAAACAAGGACTAACACAGCTGCGAACAATGGTACGTTGCCGACATTCTCCATGACCATTGTTGTCACCAGGTGATTCAAGTCACTCCGAATGTGAAAACGGATACTGATGAGGTACGCCTCCCGACCAACTGCAGCAAGACCCATAGCCACAATCAACACAATCCTCAGGATCTGTTTGGCTGTGGTTGGCTGAATCCTCCTCATCACCATCATCACCATCATGATGATGGGAATAGCAAGGTACAACCAATAGTCAACGATCCAATTCCAGGGGACAGGGTAACTATCGAGATTTTTGCACTCACCCATCCCAACGAATGTCACAACCGTGGATATCACAGTGACGCAGGTTAGCATGACACCACTGACGAGCCCCGCCTTTACGAGGTCTCTCCTGCCGATTATGAGAGTGACGACCCCACATCCAGTTAATACCAAAAAACCGGAAATAAGCAAAACAACGGGAAAGCCCTGATGCCATTGTGTTGCACGGCATAAGTACTGAATTCCATCTGACCAGTTGAGCGGAAACAGTGCCAGGCTCCGGTCAACCTGGCATCCATCGTAACCGACTTGGCGAAGTGAAATGGCTGCGAACAACGCTGAGATCAAGAACAGTATCCCACTGCCGAGTGAAGGGGCGAGCGATCGTGCCCGCTCGGGGCAACCTTCAACTCCGTTCCTGGAGGGTTTCACAGCGAAGGCAATAACCAACAACCCCGCATACACAGGAATGTTGCCGATGTCGTCTGAGAATGTGTATAGAAAACTGTCGTGAATAGTCCTCAGCATGGAATCATGGTCCACAAAGGAAAGTGCCATGACGAAAATCAGCACGATCCTCCATTGGAGCATGTTGTTCGTCCGGATTCTCATCATCACTATAAAGAAAAGCGGCACGCAAAGATTGAAAATCAGATAGGGCGTGGAGAGCCACCAATTGAAACCTTCGTACCCAGGCTCGTCATTTCCCACGATGGAAACAATGGTGTAAATAAATGTGATTCCACCCAGAAGGACAGCGACGATAAATCCAGCTTTGGCAGGGTTTGTCCTGTCTTCTGTGAGGCACGCGATTCCACACCCGACAAGCACCAGGAATCCGACGATGAGAAAGACAGTGGGAAGGCTCGCGGGGAAATCTCTCCCCACATTGCTATAACAGGAGAAACGACCACTCCATTGCCAGGCAAGAGGGAAAAACCTGAAGTTCTGCCTGTACGTGTTGCATCCGAAGAAACCTGAGAGGGCTAGCGAGAACAAGCCGATGAGCGCTGAGAGGAAGAAGAGTGCTGCTGCGATGATCGGCGCCGAACTGGTCCGAACCGGAGCAGGCACATTATTCGTGTCACGCATGGGAATCCCTCCTCAACAATAAATTATTTCCCACTATTATAATTCATTGTAGCCCCTCCTCTCGGCAAGTATGGCACGCTGCTGTGAAATATCAGGCGGTGCTGGAGGGTGAATGGGGTTCCCGCCTGGCGTCAGGATGACAGGAGACTAAATTACAACTCCAATTGCCGGGCCGTGGAGACGGCGAGGTCCCGGGAGGCCAGGCGTTCGACCAGGTGGAGGGCCATGTCGATGCCGGCGCTGAGTCCGGCCGAGGTGACGAAATGCCCGGAATCGACCCAGCGCAATGACTCCACGACGTCCAGTGCTGGGAAGGTACGGCGCAGGTCGTTCACGTGGTCGGAATGGGTCGTCGCCTGCAGACCGTCGAGCAAACCCGTCTCGGCAAGCAGGAACGCGCCCGTACACACACTGGCAATGATTGGTACGCTGTCGGCTTGGGCGCGGATCCATTTCACAGCTTCACCGCCCTGAATCTGGGCGTCGACACCCGCACGGCCTCCGGGGATGACGAGCGCGTCCAACACCGGATGGTCGGCGATCGTTGCTTCGGGAAGAATGACCGCACCGCCGCGTACTCTCACCGGATCCACCGTCGTACCAATGCTGACAAGGCGAAACAGACCGTACGTATCACCGGAGGCGAGACGTGACGCTGTCGCGAAAACTTGGTATGGGCCAGCGAAGTCGAGCATCTCCATCTCGGGAAAACAGAACAACCCTACAGTCATTGTCATGTTAACTCCTCCTATCGGTCGCGGCAGTGGGGCGCTAGAATTGCCCCCGTGGACACCACTGCGCAAACAAGCATACCGACTAGTTCAAAGCGGGTCATACTCGTGTCCCCGAGAGGGTACTGTGCGGGGGTCGATCGCGCTATCGCAACCGTTGAAAGGGCCTTGGACATCCACGGGCCCGGGGTCTATGTGCGCAAAGAGATCGTACACAATAAACATGTCGTTTCCGCCTTGCGTGAGAAAGGGGCAATCTTCGTGGACGAGGTGGACGAGGTACCCCCCGGCGCCGTCGTCGTCTTCTCCGCCCATGGGGTTTCCCCGGAAGTACGAGCCGGAGCCGAGGCCCGCGGATTGGTCACCATCGACGCCACATGCCCCCTGGTCACCAAGGTGCACAAAGAAGCGAAACGCCTTGCCAATTCGGGTTTTGAAATCCTTTTGATCGGACACGCCGGGCATGAGGAGGTCGAAGGGACCTATGGCGAGGCGCCCGGATCCATTCACCTGGTCGAGCATCCCGAGGACGCCGCGCACGTCGAGGTTTCTGATCCCACGCGCCTGGCGTGGCTCTCCCAGACCACACTGAGTGTGGACGAAACCTCGGAGACGGTGGCGCGATTGCGGGAACGTTTTCCCGATCTGGCTGACCCGCCCAGCGATGATATCTGCTACGCCACCCAGAATCGGCAATCGGCGGTACGAAAGCTGGCTCCCCAGTGTGATTGCGTGTTGGTCGTCGGGTCGGCGAATTCGTCCAATTCGGTACGCCTGGTCGAGGTGGCCCTCGACGCGGGCGCCGGTGAGGCGCACCTCATCGACGACGTGACCGGGATCGATCCCTCATGGATCAAGGACGCGAGTGTTGTCGGTGTCACGTCGGGGGCGTCCGTACCCGATTATCTCGTCCAGGACGTTGTGTGTTTCCTTCAGGAGTCGGGGTTCGGGGACGTCGAGGAGCCGCACTGCGTCGAGGAGACCCTCACCTTCGCCCTTCCCCCCGAGGTACGGTGAACAATGCCGGATGACCTGGTTGTGCTGGAGGGGTTGCACGCGCTGAAACATGCCGTACGATTCTCAGCCGTGGTGACCGAAATCCTCACCGATGATCTGGACAAGGCGCTGACAACGGCGGACACTGTCGCACCCGAGTTGCGTCCCGTACTGGAATCCCAGGCCCGGGTTGTCTCACGTACCGATTTCCGCAGCCTCACGGCCCAGCCGGTACACACCCATGTTGTCGCGTACGCCGTTCGTCCGTCGTATTCTTTGGCCCAGTGCCTGCCCACATCCGACCATCCGACGATCCTGTTGGACGACCCGCGGAACACCAAGAATCTGGGGGCGGTCGTACGGGTCGGCGCGGCAGCTGGGGCGGCAGGGATTCTTGCCAATGGCGGGGTGGATTTCTTCGATCCCATGGCGGTACGTGGGGCCGCCGGACTCCAATGGGCCCTGCCCTGTGTGAGTTCCCCGACCCTAATGAAGGACCTCGACCACACATGTCATCCCGACAATCCTGTCATCCTGCCACAGGCAGGATCTCCTCAATCCTTCACCCTTGTGGGCCTCGACGCGGACGGCACCCCCTTCGACCCGGCCGCTTTTCCCGGACCGGTCATTTTCGCCTTCGGTTCCGAACGTACGGGCTTGTCAAACGCAGTTCGTACCCGATGCGACCAGATCGTGTCCCTCCCCATGACCCCCCATGTCTCCAGTCTCAACCTCGCCACCTCCGTCAGCGCCGTGATGTACCTGCGGATCTACGCGACACGGGGATAAGGCGTACGTCGGCGAACTCTGCGGCCCGCGTCGAGGTGATAACGTAAGAGCGATATGTCGCATGCTCACACACACGAGGACAGCCTCGGGGGGTTCAACCGCGCCTTGTTGGCACCCATGGTGCTGGGGTGCGTCCTCAACCCGCTCAACTCGTCGATCATCGCGGTGGCGTTGGTGCCGATCGCTCTCGCATTCGGCGCCCCTGCCGCACAAACAACATGGTTGGTGTCCGCACTGTACATCGCCACATCCATCGGACAACCCCTGATGGGACGGCTGATCGACCTTTTCGGGGCCCGGCGTCTGTACTTGATCGGTACGGCACTCACCGGCGTCGCAGGCGTGTTAGGCCTTGTCGCACCCAGTTTACATTTATTGGTCCTGTCGCGTGTGATCCTCGGGTTCGGAACATGCGCGGGGTACCCGGCCTCGATGTACCTCATTCGGGCGGAGTCCAAACGTACGGGCGTGACCAGTCCCGCGGCCGTACTGACAACGCTAGCTGTGGCAAACCAAACCATCATGGTCATCGGACCGACGCTTGGCGGATTCTTGATAGCGTGGGGCGGATGGCGCTCCACGTTCGCCATCAACATCCCCCTGTCGCTGGCGTGCGTCCTCCTCGGCTGGTTCATCCTGCCGCGCCACACCCTGCTCGACGCGGAGATCCGGGCTGGGACTTCCCCGCACATCGACCCCGTCGGGATCCTCCTGTTCGCTGGAACGCTGGTTGCCATTCTGATCTTCCTGATGGACATCCATATCCGTTTCTTGTGGCTTCTCGGACTGGGAATCCTCGCCGGAGTCGCGTTCGTGTGGTGGGAGTTTCGAGAATCCCGGGACAACCTTCCGCCGTTCATCGACCTGCATGTGTTCGGGGGAAATGTGCCGCTCGTCGTCACGTACATCCGGGCCATGCTGACCACAACAGTCAGTTACAGTTTCATGTACGGATTCACGCAGTGGCTGGAGGACGGGCGTGGCCTGGATCCCTCCCAAGCTGGCCTCCTCCTCCTTCCATGCTTCGTCACAGGGATTCTCGTTTCCATTCTGACAGGCAGAAACGCACAGATTCGAGCAAAGTTGGTTGTGGGGGCTTTCTTCCAGGCCGTCGCCTGTGCGCTCATCTTCCTCGTCACCGACGCCAGCAGCATCTGGTTCCTGGTGGCCATCGCCTTTCTCATGGGGATTCCGCAGGGGCTGACGTCCCTGGGGCTCCAGAATTCGGTGTACCACCAGGCGGATCCGACCCGGATCGGGGCTTCCTCCGGCCTGCTGCGTACTTTCCTCTACCTCGGCGCCATCATCTCCGCCGCGGCGTCAGGCCTGTTCTTCCCCCAGCGCGCCACCACCTCGGGTATCCACGGTTTGGCCGTCGTGGCCCTCTCCTGCGCGGTACTTTTCCTTGTCATCACGCTGATTGACAGGTCGCTGACCCGTGTGGACCAGGCAGTGCGGGAAAGCGGGCCCCACTCATGACTCGATCTCGATGGAAAGGTGTCCGGGTTGTCCCAGGTGGATCCTGTGGGTCTGGCCCGCTATGGTGATATCGTACGTGCCCAGCCAGCCCGTCATTTCGAAACATCCGTTTGAGTCGGTACGGCCCTCAGTTGCTGGGATCCACCACTCCTCTTTGACAAGGGATTTCAATTCGTCGTACGCGGGTTTGCGCGTACCATCCGCTCGAAGAAGGCCGATGGGAGCCCCAAGCCATGAATTCTTGTCAGCCAGCCCCCAGTAAACGATAGCTTTCACGGCGGGGTGGGCGACGAGCGATGTGTAGTGCCGCCGGATCTCGTCGGCCTGGCGCTGTTCGCCGTCTGGGGTCGAGGGCCACGAATCGACCTTGAAATCATTGAGATCCACGATGTGACTGGGCATGAGTTCGCCGGAGACCAGCGAGGTCTCGGTCATGTGGACGGGCAGGCCGTACCTCGAAAACCTCTCCACCGTCGAAACAAGGTGTTCCTCCCCGCGATATCCCTGGTGCATGTGGGTTTGCAGCCCGATCGCGTCGATGGGGATCCCGGCCTCCAAGCAACCCTCGATCAGGCATTCGTACGCCGAGCCCAGGTCGAAATCATTGATCAGCAAGAATGCTTGAGGATTGGCTTCCTGGGCCTCTTCGATGGCCATCCGGACCATTTCGATGCGACCCTTGATGTACGCCAGCTTGGTCACCACGTTGTCCTCCGCGGTGAAAACGGGCATGATGACGGCCTCGTTGATGGCGTCCCACATGTTGATGAGCCCGGCGAAATCACCCACCTCGCGCCGGATCCTATTACGCAAGACTCGTTCCGCTTCAGGGAGGGGAAGTGTGTTCAACCACGGCGGGGTGACGGTGTGCCACACGAGCGGATGACCTTTGAGGACCTGGCCGTTGTCGGCGAAGAATTGAGCGGCGGTCAGCAAACGATCAGTGTCGGGCTCACCGCGTACGGCCTCGAAACGTCCCAGATAGAAAGGCAGAGTCGTGGCATTGAACAAGCCGAAATACTCCTCGGCCACATGGGCCGAAAACTCGGTCTGGTCCGTACCCACCGCGTAATCCACCAAGTCAAACCCTATATTTCCGAAGAGAAAATCATGATTGACCTGCTCGACACTCACCTTTTGATCGGCAAGAGGGGTTTCATCTGTCCCCACGCATGTGACAACTGCCCGTGCCACCCGATGATTGAAATCTGTGTTTGTGGCGCTGACCGTCCACATAAATCCTCCTTTTTCGTCCTCTATCCTTTCGTGCCCCGGTTTCACTCATGTTTCATTCATCGCACACTTGAACTGTACGTCGCTAAAAGTCGGGCGATGTTGTCCATGGTGAGATCCAGGTCGTGTTCCGCTCTCACGCTGGCCTCGGAAAAGGGTACGGCCCGGGTGTTCGTGGAGAACACCGCCGTGACACCCTCGTCGAAGACCGGTTCGAATCCGTCGTGGATGTCGCCGACGACGGCGATGACAGGGACATGATGGGTACGAGCGCGGCGGGCCACGCCGACGACCACCTTCCCTTCCAAAGACTGGGCATCGAGGCATCCCTCACCTGTGATGATGAGATCGGCGTCGCGTAAGAGCTTGTCAAAGCCCACTGCATCGAGGACGATGTCGATTCCCCGGTGCAGGGTCGCACCGAAGAACCCGACCATCCCGGCACCCATGCCGCCTGCCGCGCCTGCGCCTTTCAGATCGGCAAGCGAGAGACCAAGATCTCGTTCCACAACGCTGGATGCGTGCCTGAGCCCCTGGTCGAGGTGCTCCACCATTTCTGGGGTGGCCCCTTTTTGGGGCCCGTAAACGTACGCCGCGCCCTGAGGTCCGAACAGGGGGTTGTCAACATCGCACATCGCCAGAATTTCGGCGTCCCGTACTTGTGGTTCGAGCCCGGAGATGTCGACATGGCTGATCCGGTCGAGGGTCCCGGAACAGGGCACGAACTCCTCACCCGTCTCGTCGGTGAATCGTACGCCCGCTGCCGCGGCCGCGCCGGTACCCATGTCTGTTGTCGCCGATCCCCCGAGCCCCACGATGATCCTTGTGGCTCCGGCACGGGCCGCTGCCACGATGAGTTCGCCCACGCCGACCGTTGACGAGCTTTGCGTTGCTTTCTCACGTTGCAATTCAGCTTTGACAAGCGGTAATCCTGCTGCGGCGGCCATCTCCACTACCGCTGTGCCATCACCCAGAAGTCCGAAGAATCCCTCGACCGGGTATCCCAAGGGGCCGGTAACGGACATGGTGACTTTCTGCCCGCCCATGCTCAGAAGAAAGGAGTCGACGCTCCCCTCACCGCCATCCGCCACAGGCAATGCCACTATGTCGGCGTCCATATGCCGCTTCAACGCCCGTACCATGATGTCGGCGACCCGGGCTGAACTCATCGTCGATTTGAAAGAGTCCGGCACCACCACTATGCGCATGTTTCCTCCGCGTCCATTCTGCCACCCTCAGGCGGTTGTAGCCCCCGGTCAGGTGGGCGGGGTCAACTGAAGAGGAAGAAACCAAGAATGAACGTGGCCAGGTTGGCGAGGAAAACGAAGAGGAACAGCCGTACGGACGACCGGGACGCCAGGGGTACAACGTGGCCCTTGTCGGCGACGAGTCGCAGGACGGCCCACTCGATGAGGACAACACCGGTTTCCGCGGGGTAGAGCACGTGAGAATCGGCGCCAACCCGAGTTGCCACATTCGGAACCAGGCGAACAGTGTGAGCCCCGTAAGGAATTCGGCGGCCCCGTGGACCAAGCAGTACGTCGCGACCAGGCGCGCGTCAGTCCTCACTCCGCTGGCGGAACAACGACGGTGTCGGCCTGGGTTGGTGACACGGCGTCAGCCGCCCCGGACGTACCCTCGGAGAACCAGTTCCGCATCAGTTCCGTGAGGTCGAGGCCCGTTGCCGCTTTGACGACCGCCGGGAGTTTGACCAACAGGTCCGTGGAGATCTTGGTGACCCCGGTCGCCGCCCCCGCGTCGCCGATGACAGTGATGTTGTCAACATCGCCGATGGGCTTGGCCACGGCAGCCAGCATCTCCGGCATGGAGGTGAGCACGCGATCGATGACGGCTTGCTGGCCGTACTTCGCGTACGCATCGGCCAAAAGCTCTTTGACTTCGGCTTCCGCCTGGCCCTTGGCCTTGATGGCCTGGGCCTCGGCCTGGCCTTTGGCGCTGATCGCAGCGGCTTCGGCGAGCCCGGACGCCTTCGTGGCGTCGGCGTGGCCTTGGCCTTCTGCGGACAGTCTGGTCTGCTCGGCCTCGGCTGCGGCTGAGACGGCTGCCGCCCGGCCCTGGCCCTCACGTGTGAGGCGGGTCTGCTCGGCCTCGGCTGCTGCCGTCACTTGTACGGCGGACGCCTTGGCTCGTTGCTCAGCGGTGTACAGTTCGGCGTCGGCGGATTTCTGCGCGGCGTACAGATTGGCGTCAGCCTTCGCGCGTACCTCTGAATCGAGTTGCAACTTGGTCAAAGTTGCCACCTGCTGGGCATTTTGCTGCTCAGCCTCGGTTATTTTGGCGTCCTGCGCGGCCTTGGTCATGGGACCGACGGCTTCGGCTTCGGCCTCTGCCTGGGAGGTCTCCTTGAGGAAGCCGGCTTCCTTCAGCTGGGCGTCCTTGTTGGCGCCGGCGATCTGGATGCGGGCCTCAGCCTTCGCGCGGGCGGCCTCCTGCTCGTTCTGGGCCTCGGCGACCTCGGCGGCCTTGCGTACCTCGGCTGCCTGGGGACGGCCCAAGTTGGTGATGTAGTCGACCGGATCGGTGGAGATACCGTTGATCTGGAGTGTGTCAACACGCAAACCGGCATCTGACAAGGCAGAAGAGGCGGCGTCCTGAATCTTGGTCGCCAGGCCCTCACGGTCTCGCAGCATTTCCTCGATGGTCATGTTGCCGACCACGCCACGCAGAGCGCCGGCGAGGATGGACTGGATGATGCGCGGGATCTGGTCCTCGCGTCCGAGGAAACGCTGGGCTGCGGAGCGTACGCCTGCGGGGGTACCGTCGATCTTGGCCAGCGCCACGGCGTCCACGACAACCTTAATGTTGTCTTTGGACACACCTTCGGGGACCTGCATGGCGATCTCGGTCGCGTCCAGGGAAAGAACGCGGCAACGCTGGACGAAGGGTACGATGAAGGACCCGGCCCCCATGACGACCTTGAGCGCCGCCGTGCCGTCCGCCGCCCTGCCCTTGGCGCCCGTGACGATCAGCGCCTCGTTGGCGTCGGGGATCTTGTAGCGCTTGGCGATGGCGAAAATGATGATGACCACCGCGATGATAGCGATGACAATGGCCGCAATGGTCATGGTTTCATTAGTCATACAAGTGTCCTTCCAAAGGTGGGTTGATTAGGGATGACGTTGACCACGTCGGGGCCGAGGACGTCGGTGACGACCACGGATTCTCCCGCTGCGAGGGGTCCGGTCGAGGTGAAGGAGACAGTACGCGGGGAGCCCAGGTACATCAGTTGCACCAGGCCCCGTACTCCCGCCTGGGTGCCGGCGGTGACAACACCCGTACTGCCAATCAAACGGTCCAGGGAGAAGTCCTCTTCAGGCGCCTCGGCTTTGCGGAGCAGGCGGTACAAGATAACGGCGACCGAGGCGATCGCGAGGCCGATGAGCAGTCCGAGAAGGAAGGATGGGAACAGCCCCCAGCCCTGGACCGTACCGATGAAACCCCCGCAGCCGATGCCGGTGAGCAGTCCGCCCAGGGACGCGCCGGAGAAGACGCCCGAGCCCGTGAAATCGACATGGACCGCATCGAGTATCCCGTCAAAAATCAAGAAGACAAGCAGAAGGACAAGACCGACCGCCGCTGTGACAATGAAACCGACCATGACAAGTCTTTCACTAGTTCTGTAACAAAAGTGTAGCATCTTGGTTGGGTTGTCGGTCTTTTGCGTGGTGATGCAGGCCTGCCTGGGCGAGACCCACCCGGCGTGCCGTCATTGATCGACGAAAGGATGCTTTGTTCGCGTGGTCGAGTGTCGGCATATGTATGGATGAAACTAGTTGCAGTCGTACATAGGATGACACTCGACATTGGGAATGAACGAAGGTTGACAACGTTGAGATGGGAGCAGGAGTGCGGGCAGGCGACACGGGAGTCGCTAGGATGAGGGGGATGAATCCTTTGTTTGGGCCCTTGGCGAGGTGGTACGACGCCCATGCCAGGGATTTGCCGTGGAGGAGGAAGTCGGCGACGCCCTGGGGGGTGCTGGTTTCGGAGATCATGTTGCAGCAGACGCCGGCGAAGCGGGTTATTCCGTATTGGGAGGCGTGGATGAGCGTTTGGCCTTGTCCGGGGGATTTGGCGGAGGCGAAGCCGGCTGAGGTGATCCAGGCGTGGGGTAGTCTCGGGTACCCCAGACGAGCATTGCGGCTACGTGAATGCGCCATTGTCATCGAGAAGGAGTACGGGGAGGTCCCCCGAGCAGAGGACACCTTGAGGACCTTGCCGGGGATCGGGGAGTACACCGCTGCCGCCGTCGCTGCATTCGCGTACGGAGAGCGTACGGTCGTGCTCGACACCAATATCCGGAGGGTGATTTCACGTTCATATATAGGTGAGGCACTCCCTCTGCCCCACCTGACCAGCGGGGAAAGGGCTGTCGCCGCGAGCCTGGTACCTGCCGATGCCGCTGAGTCGGTGAAGTGGAACCAAGCGACAATGGAGCTCGGCGCGGTGCTCTGCCGAGCCAGGGATGCCGACTGTGATTCCTGCCCTGTCAAGGACTTATGCGCATGGAGATGGGCTGACTATCCCGGAGACATCCACGCTGGCCGACGTCGTACCCAAGGGTGGGAAGGTACCGACCGCCAGGCCCGGGGCCGGGTCATGGTGTACCTGCGTGAAGCCGACGGGGAATCGGTCCCCATCGCCGCCATCGTGGAAAACACACCTCGAGAAGCACAAACACTGCGCGCCATCGATGCCCTGATCGCGGATGGCCTCGCGGTACGAGAGGGCGAAGCCCTCCGACTCCCATGAGCACGGATAGCGGACTCTGGTCATCCTGAAACTGTTATCGGGCGCAATTCTTGCCCGAGATGAGCAAGGATCCCGCCCGATAATGCGAGAACTTACGCTTTGGGGGCTACGCCATAGTCTGCAAGGGCTTGGACGAGAAGGGCCTTGGTGGCCTCGCTCGGGGGTACCAGCGGCAGTCGCGGGCCGCCGACGTCCCAACCAAGAATGTTCATGGCTTCCTTGACGGGAATGGGGTTTACTTCGGCGAACAGTGCCTTGATCAGGGGCAGAGTACGGATCTGTACCTGGCGTGCGCCCTCGAAATCGCCCGCGAACCACTTGGCGCACAACTCATGCGTGTCGCGCGGAATGACGTTCGACATCACCGAGATCACACCCAGACCGCCCCACGCAAGCATGGGAATGACTTGTGCGTCCTCACCGGTGTAGAACTGGAAATCGGGTTCCACAAGGGATTTCATCGTACCGATCTGCTCAATATTGCACTCCTTGATCCCCGCCAGATTCTCGATCCGGCTCATCTCGGCAGCCGCCTCCGGGGAAATGTTCAACCCCGTACGGCTAGGAACGTTGTACATGATGATCGGCAGGGACGTCGCAGCGGCGACAGCGGCGAAATGTGCGACAAGACCTTTTTGCGAAGTCTTGTTATAGTACGGTGTCACCGACAGAATCGCATCGGCGCCCGCGTCCTCAGATCTCCGGGTCTGGTCGATCGCCTCAGCGGTGGAGTTGGACCCCGCGCCCGCGATGACCGGAATACGCCCGTGGACGAATTCCACAGACTTCGCAATCACCTCGATGTGCTCTTCGGTGGGCAGTGTGGGCGATTCGCCCGTCGTACCGAGGATGACCACGGCATCGATGCCCTCGGCGATCTGGAATTCCAAAAGTTCGCCCAGCTTCTCATAATTCACCTCCCCAGTGGGTGTGAAAGGCGTGACAAGAGCGGTAGCTGCACCGCGGAATACTGGTTCTCTCACCGTGATCCTCCTTTCTTGGGGTCATGCTCGCTTGATCGGCGAGAACAGTGCCTCCCATGTTATACCCGAGTCATCCAAGCGGGGCCTCGGTTTGCAGTACGAGATCCCGGGAGAGATCCTGCCTTTGGCCAGATGACGGGGAAGAGGGTACGAGATCCTGGCCTTGGGCGGAACTCATCCGCGATGTGGTCATATCGTGGTCGAGATATGATTAATGGACAGTGAACGTCGGTGCATACCAGATAATAGATGTACCGCGCATGTAGGTTAAGGAGGCGGCAGTGACAAGAAACTACAACATTGCCCTTGTCGGATTCGGCAATGTCAACCGTACTCTCGCGGAGGTCATCCACACCGAGGGTACCGCTCTGAGCAGGGAACTGGGCTTCACTCTCACCGTCACCGCTATCACCGATCTGCTCTTCGGGTCGATCCAGAACCCCGCCGGACTCGACCTCGCCGCCGTTCTGGCCCTCAAACCGGGTGACTCTTTCACAAGCATTGGCGGTTTCTTCGAAACAAACAACGAACTCTTCATTCGCACAGCCCCCGCCGACATCGTCGCCGAGGCCACATTCACCAACCCGATCGATGGCGAACCGGCCCTTTCCCATGTGCGTTGGGCCTTGGAATCCGGGAAATCCGTATGCACAACCAACAAGGGGCCTGCTGCCTTCGCGGCTGATGAGCTGAAGGCGATCGCCGCCAAGAACGGCGTACGATTCGAGTTCGAGGGCGCGGTCATGAGCGGTACCCCGGTCCTGCGGCTGGCGTCGGGCCCGCTCAAGGGCGCCGGGATCACCTCTTTCTCCGGAATTCTCAATGGGACAAGCAATTACATCCTCGGCCGTATGGAATCCGGGTTGTCGCAGGAGGCGGCCATCACAGAGGCCCAGGACCTGGGGTACGCCGAGGCTGACCCAACCGCCGACATCGGCGGGTCGGACGTACGCCTGAAGGTCGTGGTCCTCGCCCACGAATTGTTGGGCGCGCACGTGACCCCCGACGATGTGCCCACCCACGGCATCACAGATATCACCCCCGCGATGGTGGCCCAGGCCACAGCCGAAGGCAAGCGCTGGAAGCTCGTCGGGGGCGCCTCGCGTACACAAGATGGCACGATATCGTGCTCAGTCGCACCCCAGAAACTCGACCCCAGCCACCCGCTGTTCGGGATCTCGGGCGCGACGAACGCTGTGATGTTCGACACGCGATTCCTGGGCCCGGTCACGATTTCCGGCCCCGGCGCCGGGCGGAAAGAGACAGCGTACGCCCTTCTCAGCGACATCATCGCTATTGACGCTCACCAGGCCACCAAGGCCAACAACTAACCTCGTTAAGGAGATACTATGGGAGACATGAGCAAACCGAACATCGCCATTGTTGGCGCCGCCGGAATGGTGGGAAAGATGTACCGCACTGTACTGGCGGAACTGAAGTTTCCCTACAACGAGATCCACCTGCTGGAGCGCGCCGAACTCGTCGGACAGTCCCGCCGGGTGGCCGGCAAGAAGTACCCGCTGAAGAAGCTGGACGAACACAGCTTCGACGACGATATCGACATCGCGCTGTTCTCAGCGGGCGGCGCCGTGTCACGGGAGTACGCTCCGATCGCGGCCGAACACGGCACAGTCGTCATTGACAACTCCTCGTACTGGCGCCTGGACCCCGACGTTCCCCTCGTCGTGCCCGAAGTCAATCCACAAGACGCCTTCAACCGCCCCAAGGGGATCATCTCGAACCCGAACTGCTCGACGATCCAGGCCGTCGTCGCGCTCAAGCCGCTGTACGACGCTTTCGGCATCAAGCGTGTCGTCTATTCGACGTATCAGGCCGTGTCAGGCTCTGGTTACAAAGGGATCAAGGAACTCAAGGAGGGGCTGAAGGGCCGCGATTTGAGGTCGGTCTACCCCCATCCCATCGCCGGAAACGTGCTCCCGCACATCGACGTCTTCCAGGACAACGGGTACACCAAAGAGGAAATGAAGATGATCAACGAGACCCGCAAGATCCTCGGTGACGAGTCCATCCAGGTCACCGCGACCACCGCGCGGGTGCCCGTGTTCACCGGCCATTCCGAGTCGATCAACGTGGAGTTCTCCCGTCCTTTCGAACTGGACGAGGTGCGCGAGGCGTGGGCGGGCGCCCAGGGACTGGTCGTCAAAGACGATCCCGAGCACAACATCTATCCCCTCGCCCTGGATGTGGCCGGGCGCAACGAGGTGTACGTGGGCAGGCTGCGCCGAGATTTCTCGGTCGAGAACGGCATCAACTTCTGGTGCGTGGCTGACAACGTCCGCAAGGGTGCGGCCACCAACTCCATCCAGATCGCCGAGTTGCTCCTGGAGAAGCCTTCCAAGGCGGAACCTGAATTGGAAGACTGATCTTCGACCAGGGGAATCACCCAAGGATGATGGCTGTGTTTCCGTGTGAATAGAAGTCGCTTTGCTCCTGGTTGAGGATAGTGGTCAGGGCGTGCAGGTGAGCCACGACGGACTTGATCTGTGACTCGGGCATCAACCCGTGCGGGTACGCCACGGCCAGGCCCGTCACCTGGAAACCGATGATCGGGGGAGGGGTGTACCCCGGCGGGAAGACCTCCTGGTACGATCCGACCCAATTCATCCTGGCCGTTTCCTCGATCGGATCGAAATTGGGGCACACGCCGAGCAGGGCTCGCAACTGATCCTCAGTGATAGTGTACGGAAGTTGTACGGCCATGTCATCCTTGACCGGATTCTCGACATCAGGCCACCCATGGGCCCGGGCGCATTCAGCCCAGACCGTACCAGATTGCAGCAGTGCGGATGTCCACTGATCCACGATGTCAGCCTGGTTCGGATACTCCGGAGTCGAGGCTTCACCGCTCGCCGCGAACCAGTCGTACCCCGTTTGTTTGAGGCAATCGAGGAAAACCCCAGTGTGGTCGACGCCATCGATGACGAGCATGGGGCGCGGGTCGGGGGTGAGATAGAACTCGATGAGCGCCTGGTTGTTGAAGTCGGTGTTCGATGACGCCCCAACCTGTGTCATCCCGTTGGGATCCCGGACCAGGACCAGGTCTCCCGGAAACATGACCACAGTCATATCCCCTTGTGGATTGGGGCTCAGCTTCGCGGTGATTCCTGCGTCACGCATGCACTGGGCGTACGACTGTGCTATCGTTTCGAGGCTGGGGCCCGTCTCGGGGGGCGGGGGTGTGGCAATACCCATGCACATTCCCACCATCAGGCACGCCGCGATCAACCCCGTTGTGATCCAGCGCAGCCTCACGATGCTGGCAGCGCTCAGCCCGACCCCGGATCCGGATTCGGGTGAGTCGCCGTCATCGACCACGAAGCTCAGTGAGGCGGACATAGATACAAGTGTACATCGTTGTCACCTCGTCGTCCTGTGGATAACCCTGTGCATATCCTGTGGACAATCTGTGGATAAGTGGTCAGAATCAAGGGTCATTGTGTACAGCCGTACTGCCGTGGGGCGGTATATTAACGTTTCATAGGCATATTTCGTTAATACGCCACCCCATGAGGGCATAGTCAGGAATCATGTGGGATTCGAGTTACACTATGTACTGAGGGCGGTGTCACAGGGAAAGCGCCCATCCAGATGAGGAGGAGAGATGGCGCAGAAAAAGATCGTCAGCGCTGGTCCCGACACGACGTCGGCCAAAGGATCCGGGGCGGTGTTCACCCCGACGCCTGAAGCCAAGAAGCAAGCATTCACGTACCGCCTGGTCGCTGTGATCCTGTGGGTGGTGGCGATCGGCGCCGAGTCCTTCACCATGTTCTGGCTGATTCCACACACGGAATTGAACAACTTCATGGTGTGGCTGATCGCGGCCATCGTCGTCATCGGGATATTTGCCGTTGTCGGATCCCTGTTGTGGAAGAAAGCGAACAGGTACGACCCCGCATCGGAAAAGGACAAGGTACGCTTCTTCATCCAGAACCAACTGGGCGCGATCATCACCATCATCGCATTCGTGCCCCTGATCATCCTGATCCTCGCCAACAAGGACATGGAAAAGAAACAGAAGACCATCGCGAGCATCGTCGGCGTCGTCGTCCTGCTCATTGTTGGTTTTTTCAGCGCCGATCTCAACCCGCCGTCCACCGAACAGATCGACGACCAAACCACAACAGTCATTTCGTACACCGGGCAGAACCTGGTCTACTGGGTCAAGGGCGGCGAGGTGTACCACCTGTGCGCCGAATACCCGGAGGGCACGACGATCCCGCCGCTGGCCCGCGGAGACGCGCAAACCAATCCTGTCTATCAGGGAACTGTCGCCCAGGCCGTACAGGCGGGGAAGAAACGGCTGAGCATCTACGGCTTCAACGAATGCGGCCTGACCGAGGGCCAACCCGAGTTCGGCCTCGTCCCCGGCACCCTGGCCTCCATGCAACCGACTTCCACCCCGTCCTAGAACCGGGGGAACCACGGGGACCTCGACGCAGGTCGAGCGCAGAATGAGAACCATGGGGACGGTTCTTCTGTCTCACCTTGTCATCCAGGCATTTTCACGATTTTTGACAACGATCTTTTCTATCACGAAATTGTGAAGAACCGGGGAAAAACCAGGGGAATTCCACTGCTCACAGATGCCAGAATAGAAGGTGACGAAAGGGGAATCATGCCGAAAATCGGACCGATACCTGATAACGTGGTCAACTATGTCACCGAGCTCGCGTGGAACAAGCTCCCCCAAATCGCGGCGCCGCGGCTCACCTCGGCCATGGTACGGCTGATCGACGTCTCCATCGACGGGATGGGCAAGTTCCCTTCGGCCAAACAGAGTGCGACAAGGGCGTTGACACGCAAACATGATGTGGGCAAGGCCGTCGACTCGGTCGTGCGCACCCATGTCGCGATCGCCGCAGCCGGCGGGGTCGTCACCAATATCGGCGGGATTGTGTCAGCGATCGTTGGTACGCCTGTCAATGCGACCGGTGTCATCTCCATCCAAATCCACATGGTTGCGGGCATTGCCCATTTGTACGGGTACGACATCGACGACCCTCGCGTACGTACCGCCGTGTCAATGTGCTTATTGGGCGATCGGGAACTGGAACGCCAGATCGCCGCCCAGGAACTTCCGACAACCCCCCTGACCGTGGCGACATCCCCGATCCACGACCCCGAACTGCTGGGTCAGGTGGCCGACCGCGTGCTGGGCCACATCCTGGCCGAATCCGCGGGCAAGGGACTGGTCACCACCCTCGGTCGCCGTACTCCCATCATCGGAGGCGGAGTAGGCGGGGTCGCCGACTTCCTGGACACCATGGTCGTGAGCCGGTGCCTCAAAAAGAATCTCGTCCCCCGCCGACCCCTGGTCATCAACCCCACCTGACACCCCACCCCCAACTGACACCCAAGGATGTGGATGTCCTCGCCAGGATGACATATCTGGCATCCTCTTGACTCGCCCCCGTCCCCGTGCAACGATCGAAGCATGGCAACAGTGACATTCGGCGGTACACCCGTCAGTACAGTTGGAGAGGTTCCCGTGGTGGGATCTCAGCTCCCCGGGTTCACCCTGACCGGCGCGGATTTACAAGACGTGACATCAAAAGACCTTGCCGGAAAGAGGATTGTGCTCAACATCTTCCCCAGTGTCGACACAGGTGTTTGTGCGATGTCCGTACGTCGTTTCAACGAGCTCGCCGCGCGGTGGCCGAACACAGTCGTTGTGTGCGTCTCGAAGGATCTGCCCTTCGCCCTGGGCCGTTTCTGTGGAGCCGAGGGAATCGAGAATGTGATCGTGGCATCCGCTTTCCGTTCCAGTTTCGGGCGTGACTACGGCATCGAATTGGCGGACGGGGACCTCGCCGGGCTGCTGGCCCGGTGCGTGATCATCGCCGACGAGCGTGGGAACATCGTCTACACCCGTTTGTCGCCGGAGATCGGGGAGGAGCCCGACTACGCCCAAGCCGCGGCCGTGGCCCTTGGCTGACCAGGGATGACGGCGTACGGGTGCTAGAGTTGTGCCACCAGCATTTTCTACGTCTAGGAGGGCGGTCATGCTCAAGTTTCTCAAGGGACTGCTCATCGTTGTGGGTATCATTCTTGTCGTCGTCACGATCATCCTGATGGTTTGGGATATCATCCAAATCAACAACCTTGTGACAGTGGCAAACGCAAACCAGGCCGCCTCGGCCTCGCCTAATTCGAATCCGCGTTGGTGGGTCATCCTTGCGGCGTTCGGCGCGCTCCTCGGCGGGTTCGCACTTGGTTTCGGGCTGGGCATCCCCAACCGTACCTTTAAAAAGCGCCTCAAGGACCAGTCGGCCGCCGCTGAAACCGACCCCGCCAACTGATCGGCGCCGCGTTGTCTGACACTGCTGTTGTTTGGGTCGCCCTGGGCACCCCCGACACCCCCACGGCTGGGGCGGTACGCCGCTATCTGCGCGAATTCCTCTCCGACCGCCGCATCATCGAAATGAATCCCATCGCCTGGCGCATCATTTTAGAATGTTTCATTCTTCCTTTCCGCCCGAGGCAGTCCGCGAAGAAGTACGCGAGTGTGTGGTACGACTCCGGCTCGCCGCTGCTGGTCCACACCAAGGAGCAGGCAGCAGCATTGTCCGCTGCGCTGGCCGACACCGGAGTCGAGGTCCGCTGGGCGATGAGGTACGGGCAACCCTCCCTCGCCTCGGTACTGGATTCCCTTCGTGACAAGGGAGTACGCAAGGTGCTCATCGTACCTGCGTACGCCCAGTATTCCTCGACGACGGTGGGATCCGTCTTCGATGCCGTCGCGGCGTACATCCACACTTCGAGGGACCAACTGGAGTTCCGGTTTGTGCGCTCCTTCCCGGACCATCCCATCTACATCGAGTCCCTGGCCCAGAGCATCGAGGAGGTGTGGGTACGTGAGGGGCGCCCCGATTTCGCCGCCGGAGACAAGCTACTACTATCATTCCACGGCATCCCCCAGGCCATGGCTGACGAGGGGGACCCGTACCCCCAGGAATGCCTGGCCACGACGAACGCCCTGCGTACCCGCCTGGACCTCGACGATACTAATTGTTTGATGAGTTTCCAGTCCAAATTCGGGCCCGCGCCGTGGCTTCTCCCCGCCACCATCACCACCGTCGCCGACCTCGGCGCCAACGGGGTGCGGCGGTTGGATGTGGCCTGTCCCGCTTTCGTCGCGGACTGCCTGGAGACCCTGGAGGAAATCGGCATCCTCAACCGTGAGACCTATCTCAATTCCTGTGACCACAAGGGAAAATTCGTACGGATCCCCTGCGTCAACGACAACCCCGTCTTCATCGACGCGGTGACCGACGTCATCCGTGGCAACCTTGCCGGGTGGATCTGACCCCGGCCCACGTGACACGGGTGTGACACGTCAGCCGATGTACACCCGGGAGACGCGCTCGGTGATGCCGGTGAGGACTTCGTTGCCGATCGTGCCGATCAGGGCCGCGAGATCGGACGCCCCCACGGATTCGGAGCCGTCCCGCCCGATCAATGTCACCTGTTCTCCGACGCCGATCGTGGAATCGGGTCCCAGATCGACCATGATCTGATCCATGCACACCGTGCCGACCTGGGGGTACACCCGGCCCTGGATCAACACTTCCGCCTTGTTGGACAACAATCGTGGGTACCCGTCGCCGTACCCGATGGACACAGTGGCAACGCGCGTGTCCCAGGGGGCGACCCACGTACGCCCGTAGCTCACAGTTTCGCCAGCGTGGACGGTTTTGACGTACGCGACGTGGCTGATCAGGGACAACACAGGATCGACCCTCACGCTCGGGATCGGGGATTGCGGATATCCATATGCCAGGATCCCCGGGCGTACCATGTCCAGCCACGAATCCGGGTGGCGTTCGACCGCGCCGGAATTGGCCGCGTGTTTCAACTCGATCCCACGCCCGATGTGGTCCTCGATCTCGTCGACCGCCTCAAGGAACTGTGACAATTGCCGGTTTGTGAAGTCGTCTTCCTCGGGATTTTCCGAGGCGGCGAAATGGGTGAAAACTCCTTGTAAATAGCAGTACGGCGCTTCTTCGACAAGTTCCGCGAACCGAGACGCCAACGCCGGAGGACAGCCGATCCGGCGCATGCCCGTGTCGATTTTGAGGTGGAGGCTCACGTACTTGTCCAGGGTCTCGCCGGCCGCGGACGCCGCCCAGATCGAGACCGGGTCCACCACCGTGAGGCTCAGATCCGCCTCGACGGCGCGGCTGACCTCGTGGCTCTGGGTGGCGGTGAGTTTGAGGATCGGCAATGTGATTCCCGCGGCGCGCAGCCGTACTCCCTCGTCGACGGTGGCCACCCCGAGGTAGTCGACGACCGAGCGGTCCTGGAGGAATTTCGCCAGGGGCGCGTCAAAAGAACCCGACCTGGACACCTCGGTCAGGCCGTGGCCGTAGGCGTTGGCCTTGACCGGCAGAAGGATTTTGCGGAATTCCACATGGGTGCGGATGGCGTCCAGATTGCGCTCCAGCGCGCCCAGATCGATCTGGGCATAGGTCTCAAAGCCGTCCATTTTCCACTCCTTCCCTCCCTATTGTACGGTGTCCGTGCCAGATAGCTATTCCTGTCTTGCGCGTTGTGAGCCCCGTTCACGCCCCATGCCTTTAGACTGTCAGGGTGAACGAAACTCCCGTCCAGGTTTGCTACCGGCATCCGGATCGCGCAACACGCATCACTTGTCGTCGCTGCGGGCGTCCGATCTGCGGGGAGTGCATGGTTCCTGCGGCGGTCGGGTTCCAGTGCCCGGATTGCGTACGGGCCCACACCCGGGCCACGCGGCAAAACCTCGGTCCGTACGGAGGTACGCGCAGCCATGATCCCAGAGTGACGTCGATCGTGATCATCTGCGTCAATTTCCTGGTGTGGGCGGTCATCCAACTCGCGGGGTTCATGCACGTACAAACCCGTGTTGTGCAATTCCTGGGCCTGCTGCCCCAGGGGATGTGCATGGCGGGCGACTCCCCGGGCAGCTACTACCCCAACATTCATTCGACAGCGATGTGCCAGGGGCTGTCCGACGGGTCATGGGTGCCGGGGGTGGCTGACGGCGCCTGGTGGCAACTGTTCACGTCTATTTTCACACACGTCGCCATCTTGCACATCGGGGTGAACTGCTTGACCCTGTGGTTCCTCGGCCCGCCACTGGAAACGGCTTTGGGCAGGGTACGATTCCTCACCACCTACATGGTGGCTGGCCTGTTCGGATCCTTGAGCGTGTATTGGCTCAGCCCCGTGGACTCCCTGTCGTACGGCGGTTCGGGTTCCCTGTTCGGCCTGATGGGCGCCCTGTTGGTCATCCTGTGGAAACAAAAAGGCGACGTGAAGCAATTACTGGCGTGGTTGGGCTTGAACGTGCTCATCACGTTCGTGGGAGGGGCTTCGATCTCCTGGCAGGCCCACCTCGGCGGGTTGTTGGGCGGTGCGCTCATGGGGTGCATCTGGGTGTTCGTCCCATCCTCGGCGAACCGAAACCGTCACCAATGGATACTGGTTTCCGTCGCTGTGGCCGTCATCGTCGTGGGGCTGATCGTCCGTACCTTCATCCTTGCTTAAGTCCTGCGGGCACGAACCGGGATCCGGGGTATCATAGGATTTTTACTCTCATTTCCAGCGAAATTTTCTTTCGTTTCCAAATCGTTACCTAATCTTGCTCGATTACAGGACGCACATGAGACTATTCTCAGTTCAAGGAAGATTTCCTGGCAATAACTGGAATTCTCCCATCCCTATTCAAACACTCAAGGAGGAGAGCATGAAGCACGCGAGAAAATTCGCCACTGCCCTTGCAATCACTGCCGCCGCAACAATGGCACTTGCTGGCTGCGGCACCAACGATAATGGTGGTTCCGGTTCTTCGGACAACGCCGACGAAACCGCCAGCCTGACTTTCTGGCACAACGGTACCGGTGACAAGTCCCAGGCTTTCTGGACCGAACTCGTCACCGCATTCAACGAGCAATATCCCAACGTCACAATCAATATCCAGGTCGTACAAAACGAGGAATTCGACGGCAAACTACAAACAGCCATGGCAGGCAACACCACCCCTGATGTCTTCCTGCAGCGTGGCGGCGGCAAGCTCGCCGACATGATCGACGCCCAACAGGTCGCTGACATCACCGACTCTGTGAACGCCGACGTCAAGTCCGCTATGGGCGTGGCCATGGGGCTCAACACCATCGACGGCAAGATCTACGCCATGCCGATGTCCTTCCAGCCCGAGGGTCTGTGGTACAACCAGGATCTGTTCGACAAGGCCAACATCACAGACACGCCCACGACGCTGACCGAGTTCAATGACACTGTGAGCAAGCTCAAGGCAGCCGACATCGCCCCGATCGCTCTGGGCGCCAAAGACGCATGGCCGGCCGCGCACTGGTTCTACTCCTTCGCACTGCGCGAGTGCAGCCAGGACACAGTCGCCAATCTGACCTCTGACAAGACCCTCGACGATCCCTGCTGGCTCAAGGCCTTCCAGGATGTCCAGGACCTGTACAACACACAACCCTTCAATGATGGTTTCTTGACCACTGTCGCCCAGCAGGGCGCCGGTTCAGCCTCCGGTTTGCTGGCCAACGGCCAGGCCGCCATGGAACTCATGGGCGCCTGGGAACCCGGCGTTGTCGGCGATCTCACCCCTGACAAGGAAAATCTCGCATCGCTGCGCTTCTTCTCCTTCCCGACCATTGACGGCGGACAAGGCGATCCCACCGCGATGATGGCTGGATCTGATGGATATTCCTGCTCGGCGAACGCTCCTGAGCCCGCCTGCACCGATTTCCTCAACTTCATGGGTCAGAAGGAATGGGTCGAGAAGTACGCGACCGCGTACTCCACTCTGCCCGCTCGCTCGGACTGCAGTGAGGTTGTCACCGACCCGGCTCTCCAGGGAGCTCTTCAGGCCTACAGCCAGGCCAAGTACGTCTCCCTGTGGTTCGACACCCTGCTCGGCCAAGACGTCGGAAACGCCGTCAACGCCGAGGTCGTCAAGATCCTGAATGGCGGCTCCGCTGCGGACGCCCTCGCAGGCATGCAGGCTGCGGTCAAGGCAGGCTAACAACAATGAGCGAGTATCTCTCAGCGGACAACACCGCTTCGGAGATCGCGCTCCATGAGCCGACCCAGAATGGGGGTGGTGGCACCCAGGTGCTGCCACCCCCTTCTACCCTGAAGCCGCGACGACGTGGCATCGGCTGGCAGGCTCGTCTGGAAATCACGATTCTCTCCGGCCCAGCAATCATCATTTTCCTTGCCTTCGTCATCGCCCCTGTCATCGTGGCTCTTTACTACGGGTTTTACTCCTGGAAGGGGTTCGGTCCGGTCACCAAGTTCGTCGGATTCGACAACTACACATGGACATTGACCAATAAGGATTTCTGGTGGTCTGTGGCGCACAACGGGATCATCATGGTCCTGTCCCTGCTCATGCAGGGTCCTCTGGCCATCCTGATGGCCCTGTTGCTGAACCAGAAGATGCGCGGACGCTCGCTGATCCGTGTGCTGATCTTCGTGCCGTACGTCATCGCTGAAGCCATCGTCGGCATCGGGTTGTACCTCATGCTCCAGGACAACGGCGCCGTCAACGGGCTGCTCACCAAACTCATTCATGTCTTCGGGTCCGATGCGACGGTCAGTGTCAGTTGGTTGTCCAACTCCAAAATGGCGATTTGGACCCTGATGTTCATCCTGACATGGAAGTACATCGGTTTCGCCGTGATTTTGATGCTCGCCGGCTTGCAGGGAATCCCCGAAGAACTCTCGGAGGCGGCAGCCGTGGACGGGGCGTCGTACTGGCAAATCCAGCGCCACATCATGCTCCCCCTCCTCGCCCCCACAATCCGCATTTGGGCTTTCTTGTCGATCATTGGATCAATGCAGCTGTTCGACCTGGTGTACATCATCTGGGGCCAGTACCTGCCGCCGATCGCCGGCGTGTCGACCATGGCGTGGTTCATGGCGTACAACGGGCGATTGTCCGGCCAGTTGGGCCGTGGCTCGGCCATCGCCATCATCGTGTTCATCATTTCCCTGATCGTCGCCCTGCTGTACCAGCGGTTCGTACTGCGCCGTGACACTGAGGGCGCTCTCACGGAAGAAGGAGACTGACATGGCGAAATACGTCGACCAGACAACCGGCGAAGTCCGTCACGCCACACCCAAAGACGGCGGCTGGGGCAACCCGGTGATCTATTTCATAGCGCTGTGCCTGATCGCCATCTGCATAGCACCCGTTTTGTACATCGTCATCGGCGGGTTCAGGTCCAACTCCCAGATCACCGTCGACCCGTCCGCGTGGCCGCATCCGTGGATCTTCAGCCAGTACGGCAACATCTTGAAGAGCCCCGACTTCTGGCACATGGCGTGGAACTCGCTGTACATCGCGGCGATCACCGTCGTGGCGATCGTCGTGTTCGGGGTCTGCGCGTCGTACGTGCTGGCGAGGTACAACTTCAAAGGACGCAATGCGATGTACATGTTGTTCGCGTCCGGGTTGATGTTCCCCCTGGCTGTGGCGATCACACCGCTGTACATCATGATGGTGAAAACCGGGCTGCCTGCGCCGTGGAGTGTCATCCTCCCCCAAATCGCGTTCGGACTGCCGCAAACGGTGATCATCCTCACCCCGTTCCTCGCGGCCATCCCCCGTGAGATCGAGGAGGCGGCCACTGTGGACGGCTGCACACGTCTGGGCTTCTTCTACCGGATGGTGGTGCCATTGTCTCTTCCTGGTGTGATCACGGTGGCGATCCTGAACTTCGTCGGATCCTGGAACAGCTACATGCTTCCGTTGTACATGTTCTCCGACCAGTCCCAGTACACGTTGCCCCTCGGGGTCCAGCAATTCTCCACCGCCCACTCACAGGACACGGCTATGGTACTTGCGTTCACGTCGTTGTCCATGATCCCGGCCCTGATTTTCTTCTCCGCCTTCGAACGCCGCATCGTCGGCGGTCTGACCGGGGCGGTCAAAGGATAGCTTGTTGTCATCTTCACTCGGAAGGGAAGTCCTCAAGGGCTTCCCTTCCTCCATTATCGGCTTGAGCCAGGGGTGGCTTAAGCCATGGGATAAGCCATGGGGACCTAGACGCAGGTCGAGCGTAAGCCATGGGGACCTTGCCGCAGGTCGAGCGCAGAGCGAGTTCACTCGTTATGCCGAGACCAAGGAAGAGGTTGAGGCGCAAAGCGCCGAGCACGGTTCCTTTGTCTCAACTTGTCAGACGGAAAGTTTGTTGATTTTCGCAAACAGGTGTTTGGGGGGGTCACATGACATCGGGGTACCACTGTACAGTGGGGAAATCTTGGATCTTGCCGTCTTTGACCCGTACGCCTTCGGCGCCGAGAGCGGTGGATTGCCACTCAGGGTCCAGGTCATGGGCGGCGGCCAATCGCCCGCCGGAGGCGACGACACGATGCCAGGGGAGGCCAGTCGTACCCTCGTGAGCCAACGCTCCGACACGTCGGGCGGCACCGGGAAAGCCGGCGCAGGCGGCGACGTCGCCGTACGTCATCACCCGGCCTCGGGGAATGTCCGCGACCAGGGCCTCCACCCGCGTACGCATCTCACCACTCATGCAACGAAGCCTACCCGTCCAGACCCACCCCAGGTGTGGGCGTGATCCTTGCTCATCATGAGCAAAAGTCACGCCCCTTACGAATTGGGAAAGACCGCGATCCCTGTGTGGGCGTGATTCTTGCTTGTCATGAGCATGGATCACGCCCACTGACGCGCGGCGACCTTGGCTTGCTCAACCGTACGTGTCCCGCGGTCCACGGCCGGGCACCGATCGGGGCCCTTTCTTCCAGGAGGGTGCCTGAGGGCCGAGGATGGTGAGTTTGGTGACGGTTTTGGGGCCGAGGATCTCGTTGAGGCGGGCGATGATCTGAGGGGCCATCGTACGCAAGGACGTTGCCCATGTCGTCGATTCGGCGCGTACGGTCAGCACCCCGGATTCCCACTTCTCGGGAGTGGTGTGGGCAGCGTTGACGTCGCCGACGAATTCTGCCCATCGCGGCATCAGTGACGCCACTGAAACCTGTTTCTTCCATCCACGCCGGGTGAGGATGGAGTCCAGGACCACCCCGGCGGGTTGGGGGTCCCGGCCCGATGGACCTGGGCCTGACCAGGGGATATCCTCAGGATCAGGTTCGGTACGGCGTTTGCGTCGCTTGACTGGCGCTGCCCCACGGGCCGCGGCGGCGATCCTTTCGGCGACGTCGGTGCCGGTGGGGTCGTGGCCAAGGGTGTACGTGTCATCGGGGTTGTCTGTCACCGGGGATCACCACCTTCCGAACAGGATTGATTGGTTGGGTCCGGGGATCCTGGGTGCAGTTGGACGGCAGGGTGATCCGGGGAAATGAGATCGGGGTCCGGGGATCCTGCCTCCGGCAGGATGACACGGGAATCCGCCCGGATGACACCAGGTACCGCCGGGGTGACACGGGGTACCGCCGGGACGACAGGCTGTTCGGGGGTCACCGTACCCCGGCCAACATCGAAAAACTGCCCTTTCAACGACTCGGGGAGGTCCTTTCGTACCGCCACGGTCACGAAGGCCTGCTCGACGGATTCCATGGCCGCCACCACCCGTACACGCCGGTGCTCGTCGAGCTCGGCGAAGACGTCATCCAGGATCAGGATCGGGTCGACCCCGTCATCGTGCAATAGGTCCACACTGGCCAGCCTCAAAGCCAGGGCGTACGACCATCCCTCCCCGTGACTGGCGTACCCCTTGACCGGCAAATCACCTAATGACAAGGAGATATCATCGCGATGCGGCCCCACGAGGCACACCCCGCGCGCAGCCTCCTCCCCATGGCGAGCCTCGATTCGCTGCGCCAACAGCCCGCGAATGGTCTCCACATCAGAAGTGGTGTCCGCCGGGATCGATGAGGAGGAGTACGACAACGACGCATGGGAAACGACAGGCGCGATACCGTCATACTCGCTTGCCACGAACGGCGCCAGGTCGTTCAGCGTCCGCAACCGGGCTGCGACCACCTCGGCGCCCAGATTCGCCATCGCCTCGTCCCACACACTCACGGTTTCTTCCGCCCCAGCCCCGGCCATTCGTACAGATCGGCCAGAAATTGCTTTCAACAAGGCAGTTTTTTGTTTGAGGGCCCTGTCGTACTCCGCTTTGACCCCTGCCAGCCTGGGCCAGCGGCTCACGACCAATTCGTCGATGAAACCCCTCCTCTCCGACGGATCCCCGCGTATGATGGACAAGTCTTCAGGCGCGAACAGGACGGTGCGGATCGCGCCCAGAATCTCTCGGGGGCGTACGGAAGCGGCATTGAGCAATGCCTTATTCGCTCCCGCGGATCGGATCTCCACCCCCACCTCCAGTTGGCGATCATCGTCCACCCCCGCCCGGACCTTGGCCGCGACGGTCGCCTGGTCGCACCCGGACCGGATCAGGGGTTGATCGGACCCCACTCGATGCGACCCCAGAGTCGCGAGAAACCCCACAGCTTCGACAAGATTGGTTTTCCCATAGCCATTGGGTCCGACAAAGATCGTCGTACCCGGTTCCAACGACAGGTCGACCGATTCGTACGACCGGAAATCCTTGAGCCGCAGACGAGAAAGGTACACGCTAGTTCGACAGCCGCATCAACATGATGACGTGCTTGTAGTCGTCTGCCGGCTCGCCGTCCAGATCGGGCAGGGGCGTGATCAAGCAGGGCTTGCCGGACCCGGTGAATGCGATATGGACGTACGTCGTGTCAAGCACAGACAGGGCGTCGACGAGGTAGTGCGGATTGAAGCCGGCCTCCGTCAGCGGTGGATCCCCGGCTCCGTAGTCCACCAGGGCGCTCACGGCCTCGGACGCCTGCGCCTGGTCGCCACGAGCCGCCTCCAGAATCACCGACTCTTGTTCGATTCTCATCCGCAGGCTGGTGTTCTTCTCCGCCACCAGGGCCACGCGGCGTACGGCGGCGACGAGGTCTTGGGTGTTGGCGCGCACAGTCAGATCGTTGGGGATGTTCATCAGGTGCCGAAGCTTGGGGAACTCTCCGTCGAGCAGGCGAGTTGTGATCTGGCGTACGCCCGAAGGGGTCTCGGCCTCAAACCCGATCAAGCCCTCGCCGGTGGACACTTCCGCCAGTGACAAGGTGATTCGCTCAGAACCCACCATCGATTTCGCTGTCTCGTTGAGGACTTTCCCAGGCACGAGAGCGGAGGTTTGCGTGATGGCCGAGGAGGGGTTCCACGTCATTTCCTTGAGGGCCATGCGGTACCGGTCGGTGGCCAACAATGAGAGGTTGTCTCCGTCGAACTCGATCCGTACCCCCGTGAAAACAGGCAGCAATTCATCTCGACCGGCAGCGATGACCACCTGGTTCACGGCCTTCGACAACTCTTCCGCGCTCACCCAACCGGACGCCTTCGGCATAGCCGGCAACTCCGGGTACTCGCCCACGGGCAGGGTCTGCAACGCGAAACGAGCCGACCCGCACACCAATTCCAGCTCGGACTGGGTCGATGACAACAGTACGGGCTTGGATGGCAGGGATCGGGTGATGTCGGCGAGAAGCTTCCCGGACACCAGCACCGTGCCAGGGGTGTCGACGTCGGCTTTGATGCTGACCTGCGCCGAGGTCTCATAATCGAAACTGCTGAGGGTGACGACATCGGCCTCAGCTTTGACCAGCAGCCCCGCGAGAATGGGGAGGCTGGGACGTACCGGTAGACTACGCGCCGCCCACGCCACTGCGTCGGCGAGGACGTCCTTGTCGAGTTGAATCTTCATGGATACTCCTTGTCTAAGAATCATACCGGCTTTTGTCATCTACGTCTCTTTTGTGCTACGCATCATGTTTATTCAGTACGTGCGGTGGGTATTTTGTGGCTACGATGGACCTGCTTGGGCGGGAGTGTGATGAAGATTCAATGATGGTGGAAATAGCGGGAAGAGGGTGTCCACAGTTCACAGGGGCTGTGATGAAGAGTGTCTGTTATATATGTAGTACGTCATAGTCATAGCGTCTGTGGATACTGTGCATAACATCTATCGCCTATAGAAGGGATCTGAATAACATTCATGCAATTTCTGTGGATAACTCTGTGGATACTGTGGATAATTTGTGCATAACCCGTCCCGAAGCTTGCCTGTGGATAACTATCCACAACTTAGTCCCCAAGTTTTCCACAGGCCCATCAGTCACCAAAACTCACCCCCGCCGCCGAATTTCGTCTTTGTTTGTATGATGACCGAGCGCACACAAAGCCCCCCACAGAATCCATCGACACGATCACCCAAACCAACTAAGCGGGTCAATTTGCGTACTGAGATCCTGACTGCGTCAGGATGACACGTGAAAAGGATGACACGTGATCAGGATGATGAAACTTGCTGCTTCAACCTGGATGTGATCTCCGAGATCGTGTTGAATATTCCCCGATCCTTGATCATCATCTCGGATATTTTCCGGTAGGCGTGCATCACCGTCGTGTGATCCCGTCCGAAAAGCGCGCCGATCTTCGGCAACGACAATTCAGTGAGGTCGCGGCACAGGTACATCGCAACTTGTCGGGCCAGCGCGATGTTGGCCGTACGGTTGGATCCGGTCAGATCGTCGACTGTGAGATTGAAATAATTGGCCGTGTTGGCCATGATCATCGAGGCGGTCACAGGAGTGTCGGCGCCTTCGGAGATGAGAGGTTTGAGGACGATCTCGGCCAGGGGAAGGGTGACGGGCTGGCCGTTGAGGGAGGCGAAAGCCGTCACGCGGATGAGAGCACCCTCGAGTTCACGGATGTTGGTCTGGATCTTGGACGCGATGAATTCCAGCACATCGGCGGGTACGGACAACCGCTCAGCGGCCGCCTTCTTCCGGAGGATGGCGATACGGGTTTCCAAGTCCGCGGGCTGAATGTCGGCGATCAACCCCCATTCGAACCGGGACCGCAGCCGGGGTTCGAGAGCCTCCAACATCTTCGGGGGCCGGTCGGAAGTCATCACGATCTGCTTTTGAGCGTTGTGCAACGTGTTGAAGGTGTGGAAGAACTCCTCCTGGGTTTGGATCTTCGATTCCAGGAATTGAATGTCGTCCAAAAGCAAGATGTCAATGTCACGGTACGCGGCGCGGAATTGGGCCGTACGGTTGTCCGAGATCGCGTTGATGAAATCATTGGTCATCTCCTCAGTGGAGACGTACTTCACACGCAACTTGGAATAGTAGTCGTGGATGTAATGCCCGATGGCATGCAACAAATGTGTCTTGCCCAATCCGGAAGCGCCGTAGATCATGAGCGGGTTGTACGATTTGCCCGGCGACTCGGCCACAGCGACGGCCGCGGCGTGGGCGAATCGGTTTGAGGGACCAATCACGAAAGTTTCGAACGTGTATTTTGGATTGAGCCGTTCGAGTTGTTGGTCGGCGTCTTTGGCACTTGAATGAGTCTCAACTTCGGCGGGAGCGGAGAAAGAAACAGGGGGGTCGACCGCGAGATTTTCGTCGACTTCGGTGACCATCCGTACGTTCGTGGACAGAAACTCAGAGGCGACCTGTTCAAGGCGCGTACGCAATCTGTTGTCGATTCGGGCTCGCGTGAAATCATTGGGCACATGCAATGTCAGCGTCGTACCATCAAAGCTTGTCGGCTGGCATGTCGCGAGCAAAGCACGGGTGGGCAGATCCGTGCTAGATAGCAAGTAATCCCACAGGGTCGCACCAACATTTGAGGAGTCGGTAGGAATCACCGTCACTCCTCTCATCTTATGAACATTCACGTTGTCCACACAGTTATCCACAGGATGTGGATATGGCTTACTGATCAAACCCTAGAGATTACCGTAATCCTTGTAACCACCAGAATTCAAGCTGAGAATAAAAAAATTTCCATACATCCGGCGTGTCCTGTAGACATTACCTCAGTTGTCTGTATGTCGATAAGTCCCCTAGTCGGAGCATGTACGTACATCAAGACCCTGAAAATTCCAACCCCACGGCGCCGATAATAGGTGTGGAGTTCAAAGCGTAAAACGGTAGCGCAGAAATCGCAAAGCGATTTCGTGAGCGAGCTCAAGAACCATGTCCCCGACCACACTCACCCACACCCCCTGTGCATAACTTGAATTCCCGGGATTTTCAGCGTATCGTTAACAAGTCGCTTAGGTGGCGATGATTCCCCTGTTGAACCCAACAGGATAGATGTCGGAAAAGAATGTAGGACTTCTTGTGAGCAAGCGTACCTATCAGCCGAGCAATCGGCGTCG
>JGI24699J35502_11134162_pt1 | contig 41397 bp, 40 predicted proteins | sample TergutMp193P4_FD_35502 | JGI IMG/M metagenome (IMG submission 35502)
TCGTGCATCGAATCTTTAGAACTTGTGCAGCTATACATAACTTTAAAATTAAAATCAATCCATGGCATTACAAAAACTAATTTACATAAACTCTAATGATTTGTTTCGGGAAAAGTCGGGCGATATAGTCATAAACCAACACAATACAGACAACAAAGATGGATCGATCAATGGGATAGTTCTTCCATTAACTGACAAAGAGGCTGTTAATCAATTGGTTGAAATTATGAAGGAACGATTGGACGGTCTGAAATTTTCTAAGAGATAACCTCTAATCCCTCAATAGCGTTTTGTGTCGAAAACGTTAAAATGTTTGCAAGAAAAAATAAAATGGATAGATTTTTCATAAAATTTATTCCTAATACGGATCAAGATTTTTATCCGCTTTAGATTTAGTTGTAAAATTGTAATAAGGAGAAACGTAATATTGGTTCATCCATTTTCCCCTAAAAAGAACACGTTCCCAACCGACAAGAACGCCAAATTTGTCATTGAATTTAATATTAACTGAACCGCCATAGGAATTTTGTAGGTAAAAAGTTGATAAATAGAACGGAATATTATTGATATATGGCAAAAATTGTCCATGAAAATTAAAAGTAAAATGTTCGTTCAGTTTGTAATTTAACCCGCTGGAGACGCCCATATTCAAGCGCTGTGCAAAACCGAAACTCGCATCTGAATATTTGCTCACAAAAGGATTAGCGTACAAAGATATATGATCATTTAATTGATAGTCGAGACGTGTCTGTAATGTATTAAATTGCAAAAAACCAATATTTTGACTTTGCAAAGGAATTATTGAAAATTTAAATTTTCTATCTATGGAAGATTTTTTTTGAAAAGTAAACTTTTCAAGTTGCAAAGCATCATTGTTCATTTTAATATCGGGTAGAATAAAATCATTTTTTAAGCCAACAGATTCCAAAAATTGACTATTATTCTTTTGCTTTTCAAAATTCAATTTTGAAAAATTGTCTTGCGCACAAAGCAAACCGCAATTCAAAAAAACAAGACAGAAAACAATATTTAATCTTTTTATAATCATCGCTTTAGTTTATTTTATGTCGTCTGTATTTATTATTGCATTCATAACTTCTTTTTCATTGGCAAAATTACATAATGGTAGATTCAACCACTGAATGCAATTTAAGAGTTCAAATTTAGGAAGAAAATTTCTTTTGGCGAATAAAAATTTAATTTTTCTCTACCTTAAGTTGCATTTGTTAATGGAATTACATATCAAATTTTTTTGTACTTTTGCAACTTTAAATTCAATCATTATGAATGTTTTATTAATCAATGGCAGTCCGCACAAACAAGGATGCACCTTTACCGCCTTATCGGAGATGGCAGGAGAATTGGAAAAACAGGGAATCGCAACAAGCATTTTCCATATAGGAACAAAAGCTATTCGTGGTTGCATCGCCTGTCTGAAGTGTAAAGAAACCGGTTATTGTTCTTATTCCGGCGATGTGGTCAATGAATGTATAGATTTAATGAAAAAGGCGGATGGCATAGTTGTTGGTTCGCCTGTATATTATGCGTCGCCTAATGGGGCTTTGTTGGCATTGTTGGACCGGGTGTTTTATGCGAGCAGCAACGCCTTTTCATACAAACCTGCCACCGCAATAGTCAGTTGCCGCAGAAGCGGATCTACTTCTTCATTTGATGTGTTGAACAAATATTTTACTATTTCCAATATGCCTGTGGTTTCTTCTCAATACTGGAATCAGGTTCACGGAAATACGCCTGAAGAGGTACGGCAAGATTTGGAAGGTATGCAAGGATTGCGGACATTGGGAAGGAATATGGCTTGGCTGTTGAAATGCATAGATGCAACAAAAGAAACAATCCCCCGTCCTGAACCTGAACCGGTCAGGCAAAGAACAAATTTTATACGCTAGATATTAATGACTAACCGTTTTTTAATTAGAACATTTGTTCTTTATCTGCCAATAAATGCGTATATTTTTATTCGCGGGTGGCAGGCAATGCCGTCAATTTTAATATATAAGCTGATTTTTACCGTTATATTTCTATGTCTTGCTTCACTATTTTTTGTGGCAATGATGGGTAGAAATAAATTTCCATTGTGTTTCTTGAAAATAATCTATGCCATTGGAACTACGTGGATGGCTTTCACGGTGTATTTCTTTCTGTTTTTCTTGGTTATAGATATTATTGGCTTGTTCAATCGCTGGATACATTTTTTGCCCGAAATCATTCACTTGCATTTCAGACAAATTGAAGTTTATGGATCAACTATGGCTATTACTGTTTTGTTAATATTTGGTTATCACAAATTTACTCATCCCTCCGTCAATATTTTTAACATAAAGATAAATAAAAAAGCAGGAGAAAGGAAGAAATTACGAGTCATAGAGATAAGTGATATTCATTTGGGACTGTTAATTGACAAAAAACGTTTTAGCAAATATGTTGATAAAATCAATGTACTGAAACCCGATATAATTCTTATTGCCGGAGATTTGATAGATAATTCCACGCGTTCGTTAAATGCTGAACATATTGAAGTAGAAATCAACCGGATGCAAGCGCCGTTAGGAATATATATGTGTTTGGGAAATCATGATTATAGAGGAGGTATAAATGAATGTTCAGCCTTTTTAAAAAAGACAAAAATAAATCTGCTGATTGATAATGCAGTATGTATTGACAACAGTTTTTGGATTATTGGGAGAAAAGATAAAAGTCTTGGATTACGCAAATCAGTGAAGAACCTGACGGCAGAATGCGATCAATCGGAACCAATATTTCTGCTTGACCATCAACCTTTTCATTTGGAAGAAGCCGGGGAAGCCGGAATCGACTTCCAGCTATCCGGACACACGCATAACGGACAAATTTTCCCCGGTAACTTAATTGTAAATAAAATTTATGAAGTTGGGCACGGGTATAAGCGGAAAAAGAATTTACATGTTTATGTATCATCGGGGCTTGGTATCTGGGGACCGCTTTTCCGGATAGGAACCGAATCGGAAATTGCCGTTTTTGACATTCAATTTGATTGATTACGAATATAGGGTTGCCACAAATTTTCTTCGTCCGCTCGAATATCGAAACTCGCAAAGGTAAATTCCCTGCCATGTTCCCAAATTCAACCGGTGATTGGTTATGGGAATCGTAAGCGATGATCCGATAACGGATGATTTAATGTGCGCAGGCATATCGTCCCGTCCTTCATAATTATGCTCGAATTTAGGATAATTTTCCGGAATCCAGTCTGAAAAGAAAGTTTTAAAATCGGAAAGCACAGACGAATCGGCATTTTCATTGATGGTTAATCCTGCGGAGGTATGTTTAATGAATAGGTTCAAGAGACCTGTTTCCGGTAATTCGCCAATTCGGGATAGAATATCCTCAGTTATAAGATGAAAACCATAACGATATTGGGGAAGCGAAAATTCTATTTGGTAAATCATAGACGTTCTATTTTTCAATATATTTGTACGGACAATCTTCTAAGTGGTCGTTAACATAACCGACAGCCTGTAAATGAGCATAACAAATCGTTGTGCCGAAAAATTTGAATCCCCGTTTTTTCATGTCTTTACTTATAGCGTCTGACAAAGGGGTGGAAGCCGGAATTTCACTCAACGATTTCCAATGATTAATAACTAATTGGCCTTCCGGAAGAAAAGATTTTAAATACCGGCAAAAACTGCCGAATTCTTTTTGAACGGCTAAAAAATGCTGCGCATTGGAAATAGTTGCCTGTATTTTGTTCCGGTTGCGGATAATTCCGCTGTCCTGCATCAAACGTTCTATATCCTCCTCCGTCATTCGGGCTACTTTTTCAACATCATAACCTGCAAAAGCATTTTTATATGCTTCGCGTCTTTTGAGGATGGTGATCCAACTTAATCCTGCCTGAGCGCTTTCCAATACCAAAAATTCAAACATTTTTGCATCGTCTGTTGCTTCTCTTCCCCATTCCTCATCATGATATTTGATGTACATAGGATCGGATTTACACCATCCGCAACGGCGGGTCTCTTCCTGATTCATAAAATTATATTGGATTATTTTATTTTTCTTGTCCTGTAAATTCAATTAATTCTATGGGCGCCCCGTTATGTTCAATCATCGCCGCCCTTACGCCGTCTGAAGGCGGATTAGGCTTCGTTATTACATTAAATGCATGATTTGCCAATTCATAATCCAAATCCGCAACTTCAAAAGCAATGTGAGGAACGGTCTGCACAAGTTCAGGAATCGAACTGCCTTCTTCAAATCTCATCCATTCTATACCAAACGGACTTGTCTCAAATCCGGATACAAAAAAATGAAATGGAGGCAAATATCTCTCATTTTCCCTGTGGACATGGGTCGGAATACCTAAATGATGATATTTCCATCCCCATTTTTCAATACATTGAGCTAACTCATGATCTAATCGGATTGTTTTATCGTTATTCATATAAAGATATTTTCGTACAAAAGTACAGAAATTTTGATTAATTTTGGACTGCCTATAGGAGGTCGGTATTGATGCAGATTAAAAATAAAAGAACAGACCGAAATCATAGTTGTGAATATTAACTATTTTCCCCCTTGCACTGCGCTGATTGCAGTCTCGATAACTTCTGTCGATTGCCAATAAGATTGTGTAACCCTGAATGGTTGAATTTGTCATTCACGAAAAAAAACTCCTGCAAAAGGAGTACTATTTTTAGAGATTTTTTGTATCTTTGCCCTATCCGTTTGAAATTTACCTTGTTATTGATTTACACCACTAAATTTAGGCGAAATTTTTCAAACTGCAAAGCGTTGTACAAAATTTATTTACAACGGGAGATTTTTTTATAACTATTTATTTGCGGATTTAAGGCATTAAAAAAACGATGTAAATGCTCGAACAGGAACTTCAATGGGAGAAAAACATTTTTCGCCTCTTAAACGGAAGTGAATCGACTTTTTGGGACAATTTTTTTTGGCTATATTCTTCCAAATGGATATGGGTTCCTTTTTATCTTTGTCTCTTCATTGTTTTTGCATACAAAAAAAAGGGAATGGAAATAGCGCTCATATTCTTGTCGGTAGCTGTCGTCATTCTTTTGTGCGACCAAATTGCTTCCGGATTTTTCAAGCCTGTTTTTCATCGCTTCCGTCCCTCGCATCACCCCGATTTTCAGGATCAGGTAGCAATTGTGAGAGGATATCGAGGGGGACGTTACGGCTTTATTTCCAGTCATGCCGCCAATGCTTTTGGATTTGCTACTTTTCTGGCATTGGTTTTCCGAAATCGTCTTTTTACTTTCGTGATGCTTTTGCATGCTTTGCTGACCGGATATTCGCGGATTTATCTGGGCGTACATTTTATTTCTGATATTGTGGCGGGAAGCTTACTGGGAATCGCAATCGGATATGCGATTTATCTTCTATTCAATCAGGGGAGAATTCATTTTCTTTCTGTGAACAAAGCCGATTTGAAACGACCGCTCTATTCCATACAGCGTGTTTATTTGATCGGTCTTGTTTATCTTTTTATGATTATAATTTTATTATTATTTAGTAGTCAAATCATTAATTTGATCTATGAACCATCTGCATCCTGAAATAATAAATATTTACAAAAAATAATTGGAGAATGGAATTATTTTGCTTAAGTTAGTAGCGTGAATCGGTAATATTTTAGTAATAACAATTTAATATTAATTTAATATAAGAGCCATGAAAACGATAACATTTAACGAGTTGCGTAAAATCAAAGACAAATTGCCTGATGGCAGCATCCGCCGGATTGCCGCAGAGTTGGAACTTCCGGAAGAAACGGTAAGGAACTATTTCGGCGGAGTGAACCAAAGTACAGGAAATGGAGGCGGCATCCATATTGAACCCGGCCCTGATGGCGGCATCGTAATGTTCGATGATCCTATGATTTTGGAGAAGGCGCTTATTATATTAGGCGAAACAGATTACAATGTATCCACCGTTTTCGCAGACGTTTAATTGTAATCAATAAAACAAAGACGAAGTTTACTTCGTCATTTCACCAAAAACAGGAAATGACGAAGTAGATTTTTTTGTAGGAAATTTATTTTTTATTTTTTTAATATTCAAAACCATGGACGATAAATTAGTGACAATAGCTATTCACACTTATCAAAAAGCTTTGATACTCAAAACTATGCTGGAAAATGAAGGAATAGACGTATGCCTTCATAATGTAAATCTGATTCAACCGGTTGTTTCTTCGGGAGTAAGAGTGCGAATCAAAGAGAGTGATTTACCCCGCGCGCTGGAATTTATTGAAAATTCGGAATTGTGGAAGGAAGATATGGAACCGAAAGTCAAAACCGAGCAAACAGCAGAAATTCTGATTCCCATTGATTTTTCGGAATATTCGGTACAAGCTTGCGCTTTAGGTTTTGATTTTGCCAAGGAAATTGAGGCTCATGTAGTGATTCTGCATGCTTTTTTCACTCCTTTTTTCCCAAACTCTATTTCGTTGGGCGATACTTTTGCCTATCAAACAGTTAATGAAGAAGAAACGATCTTGATGCAAAACGAAGCGGAAGAAGAATTGGATAAATTTTCGGCAAATATAAAAGAAAAAATAGAAAAAGGAGAGTGGCCGGATGTTCCGTATTCCGTCATTCTTCGCAACGGTTTGCCCGAAGAAGAAATTCTCAACTACAGTAAAGAGCATAAACCGAATCTCATTGTTATGGGAACTCGCGGGAAAACCCAGAAAGACATCGATCTTATTGGAAGCGTTACCGCCGAAGTGCTGGACAGCGTAAAAACGCCTTTGTTTGCCATTCCCGAAAAAACGCCTTTCAGCCGGTTTTCGGATATAAAGCGCATCGCTTTCGGTACAAGCTTCGAACAAAATGATTTGATCGCTATTGATACCCTTTTCCATATGTTTCAATCGTATTCCATCGAGTATTATTTGTTCCATATTACGCAAAAACACGACGATGCTTGGAGTGAAATTAAACTGGCCGGCATCAAAGAATATTTCGCTAAACAATATCCCCAATTGACCCTTCATTACGATATCATCGACGGAAGTGATTATTTATTGAACGTAGAAAAATTTATTCGCGATCAACAGATCGACGTGATTTCTTTGTGTACTCGCAAACGCAATATTTTTGCTCGTCTGTTTAATCCCAGCATGGCAAGAAAAATGTTATTTCACACAGATACCCCATTGTTAGCTCTTCATTCGTGAAAAAAATGTACCTTTGCAGGGTAATTTTAAAAAAGAGTGAATGAAAAACGAACAAAAAAACATTTCAACGGCGATATTGAACCAACGATTTCGGAGAAGAGATAGCCAAGGGGCTATTTCCATGCCTATTTATTCGGGAGCAGCTTTTGAATTTGATACGGCTGAAGAAATGGAAGAGGCTTTTTTGGGAAAATCGGGGAAACATACTTATTCCAGAATTTCCAATCCGACAGTTGAAGCTTTTGAAGATCGAATTGTGCACATCAGCGGCGCAAAACACGCAATTGCGCTATCTTCTGGGATGGCGGCTATTTCCAATATTTTTATGACGATTGCCTATTCGGGAGCGAATATTGTGACTTCGCCTCATTTATTCGGAAACACTTTTTCTTTGTTTCTCTTTACCTTAGAGGCTTTCGGCGTCAAAGCGAGATTTTGCAACTTATTGGATTTGGAAGAAGTTGCGCGGAATATCGACGATAAAACTTGTGCCGTATTCACGGAAATTATTACGAATCCTCAGATGGAAGCAGCCGATTTACAGGCTTTATCCGAATTGGCGCACAGCAAAAAGACCCCTTTGGTAGTCGACTCTACGGTTGTCCCGTGGCCTGCTTTTGAAGCTCAAAAATGGGGAGTGGATTTAGAGGTGGTATCGAGTACCAAATATATTTCCGGAGGCGCTACCAGCATCGGAGGATTAATACTTGATCATCAACGGTTCGACTGGTCGCATTCGCCTCGATTGGAAAAGTTGGTTCAAATGGCCGGCCCCAAAGCTTTTACGGTTAAACTCCGGAATGAAATAGCGCGGAACATGGGCGCTTATATGTCTCCTTATACCGCTTATCTACAAAGTTTGGGTTTGGAAACGATGGATTTACGTTTCAAAAAAGCATCGAATACCTGCAAACAACTGGCGGAGTTTCTGCAAACGCTTTCTCCTGTCAAAAAGGTCTATTATACGGGATTAAAAGGGAATCCCTTTTATGCAGTCAGTTACAAACAATTTGGGGAATACCCGGGCGCGATGTTGACTTTTACCTTGGAAGATCAGGCGCATTGCTTCGCTTTTATGAACCGATTGCAGATTATTCGCCGCGCAACCAACTTGTTTGACAATAAATCGCTCATCATTCATCCGCTTTCTACTATTTACGGAACCCTCAACGACGAATATAAACGAATGGTCAGCGTTCCTGCCAACCTATTACGCCTCTCGGCAGGATTGGAAGACCTGAACGACTTGAAAAACGATATTCTCCAAGCGCTTCAACTAATGTGAGAAGGGCGGAATTTGCGTGGATAATTGCCTGCCGCTTTTTCCAGTTTCATTTGCATAAAATCGACTAAATGAGCGGGTTCCAAAACTTGTAGGCCATCGGCAAATCCGAAAAGTTCGCGTTGCAATTCCGGATTGAGAACGACCTCAATTTCAAAAACGACGCTTCCATCCTCTAAACGTTCGATCAATTGTTGACTTCTATGGAGGGGTTTGGTGTGGATGTAGGGTGCATCATTGCGGCTTGCGCGGAAGCGGACTTTTTCTGTTGGAGAATGAAGTCCTTTAGTGACTCCTACCAAATCGTCGAAAAAAGTAGCTGGATCAAAAAAAGTATTTTCAAGAAACGGTTCTTTTTCGGCCGTTTCCAATTGGCAGATGCGATCCAATGCCAGATTTCGTAAGGATCGATCTTTCTTCATTACTCCAAAAACGAACCAACGATTGCGGTACTCTTTCAGTAAATAAGGATAAAAAAGGAACGAATTAGCCGAACGGGCTTTGAACGAACGATACTTCAGCAACAAAGTCTGCTTGTGGGTAATCGCCTGATAAATTGCATCCAGATGTTCCAAACCTTTCAAACTTTCATTTTTTTCAAAATCAATTACAGGAACGGTTTTCTGTTTGACTGAAGCCACATGATCTTCCAAGCGGCTCACAATATCGGTCATTCCGGAGAAATAAGAAAAACTTTTGAATTGCCTCAATACTTCGACCGCTTCCGACATTACGCGCAAATCCTGCTCGGTCAACGGCGTGTGGGTAATGCTGTAATCCGGATCGTCATACCTGTAATATTTATTGTCATAAACGGAAATCGGTGCGTTGTAACCCAATTTTTCACTGCGCATGATCTGGATATCCATTTGGATGGCGCGTTTACTGATGCCTTTATCGATTCCTTCGTATTCATACAAGGCGTCGGAACAAGCGTCCATCAAGTCTTCCAACGTCCATTGGCGATAGCGGTTGCGTAGACAAGCATCAATTGTTTTGTAGCGGATTAACGCATTTCTATTCGCAGGCATAAAAATATTTATTTGTAAATCAAATAATTATTGAAAATTTACAACAAAGATAAAAAATATTTTTCATTGCGCAAAAAGATTGCGCAGTCGGTTATTTATCTTTGCAATGTCAAACGATAAAAACAAAAAATCATGAAATTTAATGTCAACAAAGAAAAAAATCAGGTTCGGAATTACGAGAATGCACCGGCCCATCCATTGTCTCCAGAGTGGAATTTATATACTTCTGTGGTTACCTCTTCTTTGAGCGATAAATTTTATGAAAGCGCTTCAGACCGAATAGAAAAATTACGCAGGTTAATTCAAGAAAACGATACGCAGTGGGTAGCTCGTTTAGCAATTTATGCTCGCGAACAAATGAATCTTCGCTCGATTCCTTTGGTATTGGTGGCCGAATTGACGAAAATACATTCAGGGGATGCATTGGTGAGCCGAACGATCACAAGAATTATACAACGCGCGGATGAAATTACGGAATTGTTGGCTTACTACCAGCTGTCGAACGAGCGGAAGGGAACAAAAAAGCTCAACCGTTTATCGAAACAGTTACAAGCCGGTTTACAAAATGCGTTCAATAAATTTGACGAATATCAATTTGCTAAATACAACCGAGAAGGGGAGATAAAGTTGAAAGACGCTTTGTTTTTGGTTCACCCGAAAGCAAAAGATGAAGAGCAACAATCCATTTTCAACAAAATAGCTACCGACTCTTTGCAAACGCCCTATACGTGGGAAACCGAATTGTCGGCTTTAGGACAAAACAAGTTTGAATCGGAAGAAGCGAAAAAAGCGGCTTTCACTCAAAAATGGGAAGAACTAATTGAAAGCGGAAAAGTGGGCTATATGGCTTTGTTGCGGAATTTGCGCAACCTATTGGAAGCGGAAGTTTCTTTGAATCATATCCATCGCGTTTGCGAAACAGTAAGTTCCAAAGAAAAAGTACGTACATCCAAGCAATTGCCTTTCCGCTTTCTGGCAGCATACCGGGAATTATCGAAAATTAATTCCGGTTATGCTTCCCAAGTAATGAATGCGTTGGAAGAAGCCGTAAAAATTTCGGCCGAAAATATAAACGGTTTTGATGAATCGACCAAAGTAGTGGTTGCCTGTGATGTTTCGGGTTCCATGCAGCGTCCGATTTCTCCCAAAAGCAAAGTGATGAACTACGACATCGGATTGATGTTGGGCATGTTGTTGAAATCCCGCTGTAAGAATGTCGTTTCCGGCCTATTCGGAGATACTTGGAAAATCGTCAATCTCCCGAATAACGGAATCTTATCGAATGTGGACGCTTTTTACAAACGAGAAGGCGAAGTCGGATATTCTACAAACGGATACTTGGTAATCCAAGACTTAATTGACAGAAAAAAGGAAATGGATAAAATCATGCTCTTTACCGATTGTCAATTGTGGAACAGCAAGGGAGGAAATATCCAATTGAAAGAGGTCTGGAAAAAATATAAAACGATTGCCCCGAAGGCCAAATTGTATTTGTTCGATTTAGCCGGATATGGGCAGACTCCATTGGATATTACAAACGATGATGTGTATCTGATTGCCGGATGGTCGGATAAGATATTCAATATTTTATCGGCTATAGAGAACGGAAGCGACGCTTTAAAAGAGATTAAAGCGATAGAAATATAAATAGAAAAAGAAGCAAGCGCCGTAGATAAGGGTTACTTCGGAATATTACTCCCCAGGCCGCAGGTTCAATTCCTGCCATCGCAAGATGTAGCTCAGCAGGTTAGAGCAGGATATGTCTCTTGTCGCTTTTTGCCTTGCTTTTTCAGAAATAGAGTGAGCGCCGTAAATAAGAGTTACTTCGGTAGAGCAGAACTTAGGTTTGTGTCGAAGGTTCAATTCCTTCCATCGTAAGATGTAGCTCAGTTAAACAGTCTCTTGTTGTTTTTTGCCTCGCTTTTTAAAATACATAAGATGCCGTATAGAATTATAATTTGAAAATAAAACAGAATGTCGTAGAAAAGGGATACTTCGGTAACCATTTTAGGGGAGGAATAGTGAGGTCGTAAAATCGGCGAGACTATCCGGTTCGATTCCGGTATACCATGCCCTGTTTCTCTTTTCGCCTGTTACTTCTGTTTTTATACATGAGATGCCGTAATGAAGGGTTCCTTCGCAAGTGGTCTCCGCCGGTTCGAATCCGGTCAAAAGTTCCTTCATGCTTGTCGCTCTCATTTTTTACAATAATTAATTACAAATCACTATGCAAAAAGTTATTTCAACGGAACGACTGCCTATCAAAATATGGTTGGATGAGGCAGAAGAAGGTTCCATCAAGCAAGCGAAAAATCTGGCCAATCTGCCTTTTGCCTTCAAACATATATGTTTAATGCCCGATACGCATGAAGGGTACGGGATGCCTATCGGCGGAGTTTTGGCAACACGAGGAGTAATTATTCCCAATGCTGTGGGCGTGGACATCGGTTGCGGCATGTGCGCCGTAAAAACAAACATTCCGGCAGAAACCGTATCCAAAGAACAATTGAAGCAAATCATGAGCGGTATCCGCGAGCAGATTCCTTTGGGTTTTGACCATCACAAGGAACGTCAAGACGAAAGTTTAATGCCGCAAGATTTTAATTTGGAAGAGCTTCCGGTAGTAAAAAATCAATATTTAGCGGCATTGAAACAAATCGGCACATTGGGCGGAGGCAATCATTTTATTGAATTGCAACGCTGCGGGGAAGGATATTTATGGATCATGATTCATTCGGGAAGCCGTAACTTGGGCAAGCAAGTGGCCGATTATTACAATCGTATGGCTAAAAAACTGAATGAACGTTGGTTTTCGTCTGTTTCTCTCCAAGCGGATTTGGCATTTTTGCCATTTAAAACCGATGAAGCCCTGCATTATTACAAAGAAATGCGTTATTGCATCGAATTTGCATTTGCCAATCGAAAATTGATGACGCAACGGATTCAACAAGTTGTTTCGACTGTATTACAATCTGTTGCATACGAACCCATTATTAATATCGCTCATAATTATGCCGCATGGGAGGAACATTTTGGCGAAAAAGTAGTGGTTCATCGCAAAGGGGCAACGTCCGCCAAAGCCGGAGAAACCGGGATTATTCCGGGTTCACAGGGAACTAAATCCTATATTGTGGAAGGTTTGGGAAATCCTGAAAGTTTTATGAGCTGTTCGCATGGCGCGGGGCGGGTAATGAGTCGTTCCGCTGCCGTTCGCAACTTGGATTTGGGGGCTGAAATACGCAAATTAGACGATTTGGGCATTATTCACTCCATTCGCGGAAAATCGGATTTGGAGGAAGCAACATCGGCATACAAAGATATTTTGCAAGTCATAGCGTTTCAATCGGATTTAGTGAAGATAAAAGTAGAACTGAGTCCGCTTGCGGTGATTAAGGGATAAGTATTTAATTTTGTGAAATTAAGGACAATTCAATGTTTCAGAAAATACAAAAGTAATTACATTCCGCAAAATTATCGTTTTTTTCACCTCCAACCATACGGCACGCAAATAATTTTTCGTTTTAAATGGAAAATACTAACTTTGTAAGATAAAAATAATGTCATGATCAATTTCAATAGCAATAGTCTTTTTAGCACAATTCCTCCAGTTACTCGTAATATATTGATAATCAATTTTGCAGTTTGGTTGTTGTGTTATTTATGCGGACAAATGGTGAATATTTTAGGTTTGCATTATTTATGCGGACAAATGGCGAATATTTTAGGTTTGCATTATTTCCAGTCTAAAGGATTCTATCTCTATCAGTTTATTACATACATGTTCACGCATGAATCATTTAGTCATTTGTTTTTCAACATGTTTGCCTTATTTATGTTTGGCGGCGTGGTCGAAAGAATTTGGGGACCGCAGCGTTATCTTAGTTACTATTTGATTACCGGCATTGGCGCAGGACTTATCCAAATGCTGGTGTCCTATATTCAGGTTCGAACCTATATAAATCGTTTCGAGATGGACGGCCTTTTAAGTCCGTCGCAATTAACCTATTTGTACAACAGTATTCCTGTGACGATTGGGGCGTCCGGAGCGATCTTCGGCTTATTACTGGCTTTCGGCATGTTGTTTCCAAATGCTCCCATTTATTTCATGTTGATTCCAATCCCAATAAAAGCAAAATATTTTGTTGCCGGATACGGCCTGATCGAATTCTTTTTTGGCATATCCAACCGAACAGGCGACAATGTCGCTCATTTTGCTCACTTGGGAGGTATGCTGTTCGGCATCATAATGATACTTTACTGGAGAAAAAGGGGGACAAACAATGGCAGGAATAATTTCTAATATCGAGCATTTTTTCAAGCAAAAATCCATATTATCGTATTTGATAATCATTAATCTTTTCGTATTTTTTCTTCTGAAAATATTGGAAGGAATTTGCAGGCTGTGTGATTTAGATTCCATCGATCCTCTTGCAATTTTTGCTGTTCCGGCTTCTTTTGACCGGCTCTTCCTTCACCCATGGACGCTTCTTACCTATATGTTTACCCATCTGGGATTTTGGCACATTTTATTTAATTTATTGTGGCTTTACTGGTTTGGTCAACTTTTTGTTCAATTTTTCAGCCCCAGGCAATTAGGAGGATTGTACTTGTTGGGAGGGTTCGCCGGCGGATTGTTATTCGTTTTGTCATACAATTTATTTCCTCATCTCTTGAAAGTGAACGATACCGCTTATTTGATCGGCGCTTCGGCTTCTGTTATGGCGATTGTTTTTGCGACCGCTTTTTTCAACAAAGATTTTGAAATAAACGTTCTGTTTTTGGGCAATATTAAACTGATTTACATTGCGCTTTTTCTCTTGTTGTTGGATTTTATCTCGATTCGGGAAAATTCGGGCGGACATATTGCGCATATTGGCGGCGCCTTGATGGGATACGGATTTGCTAAATCGTATCGCAAAGGAAAGGATTTAACCGCTTGGATCAATGCGGCCATAGACTGGATCGTCAATTTTTTTACCCAAAAGCGCAAGAAAAAACGAATCAAAATGGTTTACAAACGTCCCGAAACGGATTACGAATACAATAAACGACGAAGCGAGCAACAGGCAGAAATAGACCGCATCTTGGACAAAATAAAAAAATCGGGTTATAACAGTTTGTCTGATAACGAAAAGAAAACATTGTTTAACGCTAACAAATAAAAAAATGCGCAAATTAAGAAAATATCTTCGGCGATTATTGATTAGCATTGCCTATATGGGTCTAATTGTTTTGCTTATTTCGTCTTTTTCCAATCGGGTTTCCCCTTTGACCAATATATACTTGCCTTATTTGGGTCTGTTTTTTCCTATTATTCTGGCGTTTAATCTACTGTTTTTTCTTCTTTGGCTGATTACGGGACAATGGAAACAAGTAGGGGTTACGCTTTTGGTCTTTGTGATTTGCGGGGGAGCTATCAGCGCTTATTTTCCGTTGCACAGGCGAACGAAAAACGTTCCTGAAGATTGCATAAAAATATTGACATACAATGTGATGCGATTCGATTATTTGAAAAAGCACACATCAGACAGCCCCAATCCTATTGTGCAATATGTGATCGATCAAGATCCGGATATTGTTTGTTTTCAGGAATTTGCCGTGTCTACTTCCAGCAAGAGGCAACTAACGTTCTCCGACTTGCAGACTGCTTTCAACCGTTTGCCTTATTGCCGGATCGATACCTTGCAGTTTCCTTATTCCTCGCAAGTTTTTGGACTGGCTATTTTTTCCAAATTTCCCATTTTATCGCTGCACTCTCTCCCGATCAAGAGCAATTTCAATGGCTCTTTTATAGCCGAATTGGATATTCGCGGGCGAAAAGTTTGTTTGATCAATAATCATTTAGAATCCAATAAAATTTCCGCAGACGAACGAACCGATTATTACAACCTAACTAAAGATCCCGATACGCAAAAATTGGAAACATTTACGCACTTTATGTTTCAGCGGTTAACTCCTGCATTTCGAATTCGGGCGAAGCAAGGAGAGTTAATTTCATCGGTTATTCGCGAAAATACCCATCCTTATGTTATTGTATGCGGCGATTTCAACGATACGCCTTTATCGTATGCTCGTTATAAAATAAAAGGAGATTTGAAAGACGCTTTTGTGGAGAGTGGTTCCGGCATGGGAATCACATTTAACCGGCACCGTTTTCTATTCCGAATTGATTATATTCTGCATAGCAAAAATATCAAAGCGTACAACTGTACCGTAGGCCGTTTGAAAAATTCCGATCATTATCCGGTGTGGACTTATCTGCAATTTCAGGAATGAACGGATGCTATTCCTCGCAAAAAACAGATTATAAATTCATTTATAGGAAATTCACGGCCCTTACTGTTCAAGCAGCCAGTTACAGAAGAATGGCAAGAACCTTTGGAACTTATGGGTTAAATTTGGCCCCCGCTTGATTTAGGATATACGGCAGAATAGTCAGTGATGATCCCCACGGCCGTTTCGCGAATATCTCCGCCAAAAGGCGGATTTTTTTTAGCCAAACGGATTTCAATGGATTGGATTTGAGGAAAATCGTTATGAAGTCGTTGAAGAATTCTGCCGGCTACATGTTCGATCAGGTGGGAAGGAATGGTCATCTCCTGTTTAATAATCTCATATACAAATGCATAATGGATCGTATCGTTTAAATTGTCGGTACGCATGGCTTCCCGAAAATCGAAGTAAATCTTCAAATCGACCGTATAAGTATTGCCGACTTTTCTTTCCTGCTCCATTACTCCATGGTAAGCATAGAAATTCATCTCTTTGAGTTCGATGTATTGCATAAATTTGCACAAAAATACGATTTATACTTCATATAATTGCAAAATAATTGGATTTCCAACAAACAAATTGTATTTTTGTAGTGTTAAAAAAAACCATGAATTTGATGAAAAACAAAGAAACCGTTTCTCTCGGAGGGGCTCATAACGCTTTGGCTCCGGGTACCGTCGTAAAAGGAAATATCATTGCCGAAGAAGATCTGCGTATTGATGGCAAAGTAGAAGGAATTATCGAATCTGCAGGAAAAGTAGTTATCGGCCCACAAGCGGAAATCAAAGGAGATATCCATTGTACCAATGTCGATATTATGGGGAAAGTAATTGGCAATCTGATCATAAAAGATACGCTCAGTTTGAAAGCGTCCGCCAATTTTAGCGGAGACGCGGCTACTGTCAAACTGGAAATAGAACCGGGCGCTATTTTCAATGGCGCTTGCAAGATGGGCGGCGTTTAGCTTTTTCGATTGCTTTCTGCGATCAGTTGGCGTATCTTGCCGTTTAATTCTTCCGCTTTCATTAACTCATTAATGGTGAGATGCATGCGGTACTTCCAATAATGCCGTGGATGAGAAGGAATATTGATCCTTTCGGCTTCGATATCGGAATGGCGTAAACGGCCGTCCATCGACAACCAGTCTTGAAACGGCACGATCGTCAACATGGAGGGAGCCAATAAATGATTGCGGATGATTGCTTCGCAGAGTTCGGGCGTACAATCCAAAGGCGCTACTCCTTCCTTCTTCAAGACTTTGTTGTAATATCCCTGCGTTTTTTTAGAATCTTCTTTCCACCAAGCGCGAAGAGGATGCATATCATGCGTAGAAGTGGTACAAACAGAGAGGTAAGGGAGGGTGCGCAGATTCGTAAATTCCGTGTTGGGCGTTTTAGGCATTCGTTCGATTTCGAGACTGAGAATTTGTAATTTATTCATTACTTCCTGAACGGAGGCGGGAATCATCCCTAAATCTTCTCCGCAAACCAGCATATCGGTGGAATTGATCAAAGGGGTCAAGTGTTTGATAGCCTCCTTTTTCCAAAAGTCGTTGTGACGCTGGTAGAAATAGTTCCAGTACAAATATTCGAAAGCGTATTTCCCCGAAGCATCCAATTCTTGATAAACGTAAGAAGAGGAAGCGGAAATACGGGGATGATAGTAGGCAGACTTGTCGGCGTCTTCAATAAACAAAACCTCGTTGCAAATGGCAAAAAGCCCCGTTTGGATGCATTGACTCTTTGCGTCTGTTTTCTCCAAAAAATGATTTCGGATTTTTTGCTGGGTATCGAATTCTTGTTTCAATACAAAATGTTCTGCGTTTAGACCGTCCAAATAGACTTGCTTCACTTCCGGGACGTATTCTCCAAACAGTTCCGGCAAAAATTTTTCGTGAATGTGCGCGCGCGTGAATATTTCTCTTCTGAATTTTAAACCCGAATTTTCAATTTCTTCGACGGAAAAGGGTAAAGAAGGACTGAAGTAACCCAACAAACCTTCTACCGAACTTTCCGGAATTTGCCAGATACGGAAAAACCCCAAAATATGATCGATGCGGTAAGCGTCGAAATAATCGCTTATCTTAAGGAAGCGTTTTTTCCACCAACGGTAATGATCGTTGTCCATCACCTCCCAATTATAAGTTGGAAAACCCCAATTTTGGCCGGTAATGGAAAAATCGTCGGGCGGAGCGCCGGCTTGGAAATGGATGTTGAAATAAGAAGGTTCGGTCCATGCTTCGATGCTTTCGCGGCTGATGCCTATGGGAACGTCTCCTTTCAATACGACTCCGTGATGATACGCATAATTGCGCGCCTGAGTCAATTGTTGATGAGCATGGAATTGCAAGTAATAATAAATGGCAATGTTGGGATATTCTGCCGAATCGGGACTGCAAAGTTGTTCGATGCTTGACCGGTTGTACACGGCATATTCTTTCCATAGGCGAAAATCGGGAGTATGGCGCTGATCTCTCAAATAAGAATAAGCGGCATAAGGGATCAACCATTCTTTGTTTTCTTCAAAGAAATCGGCAAATTTCGATGAGGCCAACAGTTCTTTTCCTTCCTGCTGGAAGATTTCGTGAAAAAAAGCCCATTTGAAACAATCGACTTGTTCGTAATCGACCGATGGCAAATCGTTCAATTCCTTTTGTTTTGCTTTGAAAAAAGCGTCTCGACCGGGTTCTTTCAGAACACCCATAGCTTCCAAATTGAGATAAAGCGGATGCAAAGCATAGATCGAAATTGCATTGTAAGGATAGGAATCCATCCACGAATGATTCATGGTCGTATCATTGACGGGAAGTACCTGAATCAGCCGTTGATCGGTCAACTTCACCCAATCAATCATTCGAAGCAAATCGCCGAAATCGCCAATGCCGAAACTGTTTTCTGTTTTTAGCGAAAAAACAGGAATCGCGATTCCTGCGCATTTCCATTCCGGTTTTTCGTCTCTGAAAAGCAAACCCGAAACGATTCCCGTTTCATTTTCTTTCAGATAAGGAACATTCAAGTTGCGGTTTTCTCCTTTTTCCCAACGGACAATGGATTTATCTTCATTGTTGATAATACAGAATTTATATTCAATGGGATAGTGCACTTGGTCGGAATTGAATTGTACCTGCCATTCGGGAAATTTTTCACATCCCATCACCAAAATTTTCGAGCGGTCCCAATTGCCTATTTCTTCCTGATTGCCCAAAAGTGCGAGACTTTCGTTTTTGGCGACAGAGGGAGCTAAGGCTTTGAGCAAGATTTTTCGTTTGGACTTTACCACCCGTTCGAATTTATCGCAAGGATGCGCATGCCAACTTTTGATAAATGCCGAAGAATAAAAAGCCATATTTTGCGGGCGGTTTTGCCAATAATCCAGCAAATAGTACGATTGGAGCGTATTCGTGATAATCACCCGGTGGTTTTTGTTCCATTCTTCGAAAACCAAATTATTATTGGATTTTAGAAAATACCGGTATTCGATAAGAATTGCTTGGTCAGGCAAATCCAGCTCTAATGTCCAATTCCCATCGTATGTATAAAGCATTTCTTTTGCCTCCTCCGTCTTCCAATTTCCCAATTCAGGAATAGAACCAATAATAAACAAAGATTGTCCCCATAGGGTATAAAAATTGATATTAAAACTGATTATCATACTATTTTACTTTTGTTTCTGTAAGCTTTTATTTGATCATAAGTTGCAACGTCGAGATTTGCAAACCTTGCTTAATCTTTACTATATAAATACCGGCAGGCAAACAGGCCGGAAACTGGTTGTGAGCGGTTTCAACTCGTTTTTGCAAAACCAATTGTCCGGAAAGCGCATAAAACGACACTTCCGCCATATTCGTATTTTCTCCCAAAAACAAATTCAGCATCGCACCCGCCTCCACAGGATTAGGATAAATAACCGCTGCTTGTTGATATATATCCGACGGTAAAGCCAACTGGCTTTCCTGAGGCATAAAATAAAAGGATATCAAACGATTATTTTCCGTAATATTTGTAATGGGTTTTCCCAATTTTTCTCCCGTCCAGAGAAAGGCGGAAGGAGTTGTTTCGTCTGTAAAATCGCATCTCGATACAATGCCTGTTATCGGAAAAGTGCAAAAACTGGTATTGATAGCGCCGTACGAAGCGAGCGTTCCTGTCGGCTCGCTGAAATTCGAAGCCGCACAAACCGGATAAAGGCCTTGTGGATGTCCTACATTCACGGTATTTTCGGCAAAACGTTGTGCGTTGTAATTGACATGATAAATCAGCAAGCCCGTCCCGGGAATTTTTCCGTCAAATCCTACCTTTTGTCGGTTTTCCAAAACGTAATATTCATTGGGATTTTGTGTTTTGATAATGTAAGCAAACGGCGTTTCTGCCGAGTTAGGCATATCTTTTACCACTTGGGGCGAAGACAATTCAATCGGATTCACCCATCCAAAGATGATTTTTTGAAACATGTTGATGTGCGCAGGCGTAGCCCCGTTGTTATTCCAGTTTCCGTCCCCCATCAAGTCCCAGCTTCCCGTGCCGTAAAATAAGCCTCCGCTTTCCTCTCCGTCGGTATCGTAGTAGTCCGGCGCTCCGAAAACATGGCACAATTCGTGGCAAATGACCCCGCTGTACGTAATATTTGCTCCTGTACGTCCTCTTAATTCCGAAGAACAAGAATAGGTAGCCAATCGTTTATTTTTAAAGATCAGCGACGGCCAGTATCCCGACATGTGCGACCAGATGCAATTGTCTCCCCCGCCGGATTCTTCGCCATATCCTGCAAAAATGAAATGAAAGGCATCAATGTATCCGTCGCCGTCGTTATCGTAATCTTCCGGACGCACGTTTGGATCGTTGAAAGCAAAAGCAGCCGCCTCTTTGGCTAATTCGGCCACATTGGCGTCTATCGCATTCGCTCCTTTGTTTTCCCCATAGTAAACCGTATTGCGGCGTGCCGTATAAGGCCCTACTACCGTAACGATCATGTCGACCAGTCCATACGAATTTTCCCGATAAAAGTCTCTAACGCTCCCTTGCTGCGCACCTTTCACGTAACCAATTTGGTTCATTAACTGGGCAAAATCGTTGTTTGTATAGGTAAAAGCTCGGTCTGGAAACTGAATTAACGCGCAAATAACCTTAGTGGTTCCAATAGCGGCATTGGAGGCAAACAAAGGAACATGGTCAGGGGGTGCAACAGCCCTCAATTGTTGTAAAATTTCTTTTTGACCTTCGCTAAAATGAAGATTCTTGGGAATGGTTTTTAACCACTGGGCCGTCTGATCCGAACGCAATCCCACATTTTGAGCAATTGTAGAGGAAGGCACCATATCTCCCTGCTCATTGCTTGCGGCATATACGATGAATTTGTTCTCATCGTATAAAAGCGAATAACCATCTTCCGATTCCATCCACTTCATTCGTTCATCGCCTCGCATTTTTACTGTAATTTCTTCTCCATCAGGTTGTTCTATTTGGATAAAGTATGGGTAGGCAGGTACGGAAAATACTTTATGCAAAGCAAAGAAGGAAAAAAACGTTATAATCAAATATGTTTTAGTTGTAGTAGTCATCATAAATATAATTAAGTCAATACAAAAGTATATTTTATTTTGCAAATATCATAATTTTTTGTACTTTTGTCATCTCAAATTCATGGGCTTGACTGGTTTTGACAGCGGGTAGAAGTGGTTTGTAAGCATGCAGTGCGTCGTTGTTCGGCACTTTAATCTCGAATGATAAAAATTAATTGGCGAAAAATCTTACGCTCTCGCTGCTTGATCGAAGCATAGTAGATGGAAGCTTTATTCCGGTTCAAGGAATCGGAACGAGACGTCGCCCGGAAGCTCTGGCTTCGAGGCAATCCGAAACGGCGGCGCAGCAATATCGAAGATAGTTTGAAGTAATTCCCGGACTTCAAGCGAAACAAAGGGAATAAGCTCAATAAGGGGTAGCCTTAGTCTTGTATTGAGTCGAAAATAAAATGAGGATAAGCATGTAGAAAGCAAATTAGTTCCTCGTTTGGACGAGGGTTCGAATCCCTCCAGGTCCACGATAAGCATTGATTATCAGTACTTTGTAAAATTAACGCCCGACTTTGCATTTTGAAATGGAGAGGGGGGCGTTTTCTTGTTTTGCTAATTAATAAAATTGATCGATAATCCTAATTTAATCATGGGGGGGTTGACCGGATAATTGGGTAAGGAAAAATAGTCCGGAGGACTGATCATTTTGGCTCCGGCATTGTAATATTCGACAAAAAAGCGGGTTTGTTTCAAATGGCAATTCAAGAAAGCGCTGATCAAGGGATAGTTCCCTACTTTTGTTTCTTGCTGCAATTTAAACTGCTGGAGGGCCGGCTCGTACGACGGCGCATAATATCGGGTCCAATAATGGACGTTGCCTCCCATTTGAATCGTTAATACTTTAGCTATTTTGAATTGGATGTACAGGTTGGTATAGGCCGCAAAATCCGGTAGAGGAATAACGTCCTGATTGCTGGAGGTTTGATACACTAATTGGTTGTCCCAATGGAGCGCTTTGAATTTGAAATTTTGATCGAGACGAGCGGCCAGAATCTGAATATTCCCATCGTGTTGCTGAGGAATTCCTTTTTCGTCGAAATAGATGTAGTAGGTTACGTTTTCGACGCCCAAATGAAATTGGGTTTGCGTGTGCGGAATATTCACAGCGCCCCCAATGAACACTTTTTTTACTTTACTGAAATCGTTGTCCCACCAGAAATACCGGCTTCGATAATGATTTTCGTAATAAGTAGGAGCCAAGTTTTTAATGGATGCGCTCGCACGAATCGAAGCGGTATCGCCCCAGATTGGAATCCGCGTTTCGATGCTTCCCGAAAGATTCAAATCGCCCAGATTGTATCCCAATAAGCCAAAACTGCCTTGTGCATTGTAGCGGAAATATTTTCCTATCCGGTTGTCCAATTCGCCGCCTATGTAAGTGGCCGATTGGTTCGCCGACTGATTGGCCGGAAGGCTATCCATCAAAGTGAAATTACGGATATCTTGAGTCAGGAAAGCGGTTAAGTCGAATTTAGCCCACTCGCTGAATCCTTCTCGGAGCGACAGCGCTGCCGTATTGCTCAACGACCAATAAGAAGTAGAATCATTAACCGATGTGCTGTCGTTTGGCATAAAATCGACATTGTTGGCATAATAAGCGGCTAACAATTGGGGACTGGCCGTATAAAAATTCTTTTTCCGGTCTTTATAATTCAACGTATAAATGAAGCTGGCCACCGGAATAAACTGTTTAGCCGCCTGAAGGGTGTCCTCTTTGCTTTCCATTTCCCGTTCGAATCCAAGATTGTAACGATAATTAGCATAAAACTGTTTTCCTTTCAAATGGTTCCATGTATCGCTCAATTGAGTGGGAATTTCGCGACTGTTGATGTTCCGGCTGTCCATATATTCGGGATGAGAAATATACTCGGGATCGGTGATTCCTCCGTTTTCAGCATTGGTATAGTCGGAAGGCTGAAAGAATACATGCAGTTGATGATGATCGGAAAGATAATTTCCAAAAAAAATCCAATCCAAATGTTTGGCAGACTGAGAATTATAAGAACCGCGCGCATAGAGGTAATCCACGCCGAATCCGAAATTCAATTTTTTCCCCGCATTGATTGCCAAAAGCGCCTGAAAACGTTCTTCCCGTACCTGCTGGCCGCCCGCCCTCTGATAGGAAAGAACGCTATACGGAATTTTAGTGTTGATAAAATCGAACCGGTCGGGGGTTTTCAGATAAGCGTCGTAACCATCAAGAAACATGAACTCTGAACGATCTTTTCGTTCAAAAAAAACGCGCGATTCGCCCGGCAGTCCCAGATTACCCAGGTAAGCCATTGCGATTCCTTGTCCTTCTACATTGGTACGATGAAAATAATCGGTTAAAAAGGTGTCGGGACGAACAGGAATTATCTCTCCCGTTCGTTCGGTAATGTGCCAAAAGTTAATAGATTGGGTCGTGTCGATTTTCGCGGCAGAAGCTTGCACATGTTTGCGAGCAAAACTTAACGTCGAATCTCTCTCCAACTCATTTTCCATCAGTAAACTATCCGGCATCAATAAACTGTCTGGTATAATCAGGCTATCCGGCATCAACAGCAAACTATCGGTAGATGTCACGGTCAATGAATCCGAAGATTCCTCCTCTTTCGTATTTTGTCCGGAAAAATGTATCGGACAAAATAAAAAAAGGAAAAAAACGATTGCAAAAGGATTTCGTACCAAGTCTACAACAAGGGTAAAAAATGTTTTTTTACTCTTTGTGCCTTGTCTTTCCTTTTTCATATCGTTTGTTTGTTATTTATTGTCTACTTCTTTAATCAATTCCATTCCTTGCAAAATGGCTTGTTCGTTCATAGGCAAAAGTTTGTGGTGGCGTTCAGGAAGCGATTTTTTCAGACCGGCCATGACGCTTTCCATTTTTACCATGGGAACTATTTTCAACATACCGCCCAATACAATCATGTTGAACGCTTTGGCATTTCCTTCCTGCGCGGCTGTATTCATAGCGTCGATTTCAAAAATCCGGATATCTTTTCGCGACGGTTTATGCGTAATTCCGTAACCGTCGTAAATCAAGATTCCGCCTGTTTTGACCGAATGTTCAAACTTTTCCAAAGAAGGTTGATTCAGGATGATCGCTATATCGTATTCGTTCAATACCGGCGAAGAGATGCGTTCGTCGCTCAAAATTACCGTGACATTGGCCGTGCCTCCGCGTTGTTCCGGCCCGTATGAAGGAAACCAGCTGACCTCTTTTCCTTCCATCAAACCTGAATAAGCCAGTATTTTTCCCATCGAAAGAACGCCTTGTCCTCCAAATCCTGCTATAATTATTTCGTACTGCATATTATTTCATTAAACGATCCGACATTAATTGTTTGATTTATCTTTCAAGACGCCCAAGGGGAATAAGGGTACCATGTTTTTTATCATCCATTTGTTGGCCTGGTCGGGCGTCATTTTCCAACCGGATGGACAAGTGGAAACAAACTCTATGACCGAAGTTCCTTTGCCGGCCATCGCGTTTTCGAACGCTTTCCGAAGCATCCTTTTTGATTTTTTCACGGCGGCAGCCGTGTGAACCGTTTCGCGCGAGATCAGGCAAGTTCCTTCCAGTTGCGCCAACAAGTCGGATATCTTTAGCGGATAACCGTTCAGTTTTACGTCGCGCCCATAAGGACAAGTAGATGTGGGCATCTCAACCAAGGTAGTAGGCGCCATCTGGCCGCCGGTCATCCCATAAATGGCATTGTTGATAAAAATAATCACAATATTTTCTCCCCGATTGCAAGCGTGAATGGTTTCGGCTGTCCCAATCGCCGCTAAATCGCCGTCGCCTTGGTAGGTGAAGACCATTTTGTCGGGGTTTAATCTTTTTGCTGCAGTAGCGACAGCCGGAGCACGGCCGTGAGCGGCTTCTATCCAGTCGATGTCTAAGTAGTTGTAAGCAAAAACGGCGCAACCCACCGGAGCGACTCCAATGGTCTTCTCGGCCAGCCCCATTTCGTCAATTACTTCGGCCACTAATTGATGTACTACTCCATGACTGCATCCCGGACAATAGTGCATCGGGCAATCGTTCATTAAGCGAGGCTTCGCATATACCTGATTTTCGGGTTTTATTAGCTGATCTTGATCCATAAGAATGATAATGATAGAGAAAACAAAAGCGACGGAGATGTTGTGTCATTTTTCTTTGTTTCCTTGGATTAATTTTTTTAATTGTTCAAATACTTCCTGCGGCGTTGGGACGATTCCGCCCAAACGTCCGAAATGTTCAACCGGAACTTTACATTCTACGGCTAATTTAACGTCTTCTATCATTTGGCCGGCATTTAATTCGACGGTCAAAATGCCTTGGACTTTATTTTGATAAGCGTTTAATTCTTTTTTGGGGAAAGGCCACAGCGTAATCGGACGGAAAAGTCCAACTTTGATTCCTTCTTTGCGGACGATTTCTACCGCTTTCTGGCTGATTCTGGCTGCGGAGCCAAAAGCTACAATCAGGTATTCGGCATCTTCGCAAAACAATTCTTCGTACAAGACTTCGTTTTCTTCGATCCGTTTGTATTTGGCTTGAAAACGGATATTGTTTTGTTCCATAATGGAAGAATCTAATTCGAGCGAGGTGATGACATTGGGTTTGCGGGTAGCCGGTTTGCCAAGCGTAGCCCACGGCTGTTCGTTGCGGATTTCTTCTTCGGTTTTGCGGGAGCGTTGCTCCGGAAGAACGACTTTTTCCATCATTTGTCCGATGACGCCGTCGGAAAGGATCATGACTGGATTGTTGTATTTAAAGGCCAAATCGAAACCTACGGCTACGTGATCGGCCATTTCCTGAACGGAAGCAGGCGCGAGGGTAATCAAACGGTAATCGCCATGTCCCCCTCCTTTGACCGTTTGAAAATAATCGGCCTGACTGGGTTGAATAGTACCTAAGCCCGGCCCTCCGCGCATCACATTCACAATCAAACCGGGCAATTCGGCGCCGGCCATATAAGAAATTCCTTCTTGTTTCAGGCTGATTCCCGGACTCGAAGACGAGGTCATGACTCTTTTTCCGCACGCGGCTCCTCCATAAACCATGTTGATGGCGGCTATTTCGCTTTCGGCTTGAAGTACAACCATTCCCGTAGTTTCCCATGGTTTTTCTTCCATCAAGGTTTCCATGATTTCGGATTGCGGAGTAATTGGGTAACCAAAATACCCGTCTGCTCCATAGCGAATGGCGGCATGCGCAATCGCTTCGTTCCCTTTCATTAATTTTACTTCTTCAGACATAATCATTTACTTTTGTAAACAGTAATGCAACCATCCGGACATACGTACCCGCAGTTGGCGCAACCGATACATTCGTCCGGTTGAACCATTTGAACATAGTTATAACCTTTGTTATTCACTTCTTTTCCCAAAATGAGTACGTCCCATGGACACGCAATTACGCATAAGTTGCACCCTTTGCATCTGCCGGAGTCTATCACCACTGTTCCTTTTGTTTTTGCCATAGATAATTATTGTTTGTAGGCCTCTTCTCTTTGCGGTTTTTTCCTGTAAAAAGACAGAGGAGAGGTTATTCTGGATATTGATCGTGTAATCTATCTAATTCTTTTTTCAAATCTCCTTCTGCATCATTTGTTTGCCGGATTCCTTCTTCCAACGCCAACATCGCCTTTTTTTGTTCGCCTAAATTAAGAAAGAAAGAACTTTTATACAAATAGAGCGAATCTACTTCCGGCGCTTTTTCCAAAGCGGCATCCACATACGAAAGCGCTTCTTCCCACATTTCCATTTCGGAACAAATATTTGCGGCAAAAATGTTTGCCATGTAATTATCGGGATACAAATGTAGCAAATCTTTTGCTTTTTCCAAAGCTTTATAATGATTGCCGTTTCCTTCGTAGGCCGTAATCAGGTATAAAAAATTTTTTTGTTTCTTGTACCCCAACGATTCAGCAAATTCAAAAGCATCGATGGCTTTTTCGGTTTCCTGCAAATCGGCATACACTTTGCCCAAATGATGCCACATTTCGCCATCCAAGGGGTTCATCTGTTCAATAATTTCGGCTATTTCTATCGCTTCTTTCTTGCATTCCAATGCGATATAGGCTTGAAGAAGAAGCCAGTAAAAATATACGTCAGGTTCTATTATTTGAAGGATTTCTTCCGTGACATGGATAGACGCTTCGAAAAGGTCGACTTCTTGGAGGGCCTCGGCCATATCGACATAGATAAGAGCCAGCTTTTCCTTTTCTTTTTTGTATTTACTTTTTAGTTTTTGGAAGAAAAGAAAAGCATCTTCTTCCATTCCCAAATGCAAAAAGGCGGTCAACTTGTGCCCCTCCGCTCCTGTTCCCGGCATATCTAAATAATGTTCCGAATAAATAAGCAGATCGTTCCATAATTCGAAATCGTTCAAAAGAAGCAAAATATCGAATATTAAGTCTGCATTGTCAGGATATATTTTCAAAGCATGTCGAATGGTCTGTTTGGCTTTTTGAATTTCGTCTTCATCCAGATAAATTTCAATAATTTCGCTAAACTCTTCTGCATCTAAAAAATGCAAGGTCGTATGATTCGTCAGCGCTTCATCCCATTCATAGAAAAAATCAGGATAAGGATCGTGCAGAGATTCATACGCATCGTTTTCGAAATCTTCGTCATTGTAAAACATAAAGCAATTATCAATTAAAATTATAAATCAAATACTTTCTTGAATGGTAATTTCAAGGCCATAGTCGATTCTTTATTTATTTTTTGAATCTTTTAAAGATACCGTTCTATTGAAAATCAGTCGGTTTTCCGTAGAATCAGGATCTACATTGAAATAACCCAAACGTTGGAATTGAAAACTGTCAAACGGTTGAGCGGTTTCTAATTCCTTTTCCACCCGTGCATTGGTTTTGATCGCCAATGAATTTGGATTCAAGCATTCTCGGAAATCTTTTTCTTCTGCTGGATTTTCGATTTTAAAAAGACGATCGTACAAACGGACTTCGGCAGGAATACTGTATGGAACTGAAACCCAATGCAACGTTCCTTTTACTTTCCGCTTGCTTTCAGGCGTTCCGCTTTTGGTTTGCGGGTCGTATTCTGCAAAAATTTCTTCGATATTTCCATTGGCATCTTTTTTGAATCCTGTGCACCGAACGATATAAGCATTTTTCAAACGCACCTCTTGTCCCGGAGCCATGCGGAAAAATTTGGGAGGAGCCGTTTCCATAAAATCTTCTCGTTCGATCCACAATTCACGGGTAAAAGCAATTTCGTGGCTGCCCATGCTTTCGTCTTCCGGGTTATTGACCGCTTCCATCCTTTCTATTTTTCCTTCTGGATAGTTGACGATGGTCAGTTTGAGCGGGTCGATCACCGCAGAAACACGCTTGGCTTTCCCATTCAAGTCTTCACGAACGGAATGTTCCAACAGAGCAATATCAATAAGCGCTTCAAATTTGGTATAGCCTATCTTATGGATAAAATTGTGAATAGATTCGGGCGTGTAACCCCTTCTGCGCAATCCGGTAAGCGTGGGCATACGAGGATCGTCCCATCCATTGACAAGGCCTTCTTGCACCAACTGGAGCAATTTGCGCTTGCTCATGATCGTATAAGTCAGATTCAGACGGTTAAATTCGAATTGCCGCGGGCGGTAGTCGCCGTCTTCCGGCCGCATTATTTTCAATTCATCTATAAACCAGTCGTACAAAGGACGGTGAACTTCAAACTCCAAAGTACAGATAGAATGGGTAACTCCTTCGAAATAATCGCTTTGTCCGTGCGCGAAATCATACATCGGGTAAGCTCTCCACTGAGTTCCCGTCCGGTGATGCGGATAATGGATCACGCGATATATAATAGGGTCGCGAAAGTGCATATTGGGGCTGGCCATGTCGATTTTTGCACGCAAAGCCATTTTTCCTTCTGGGATAAGTCCCTCATTCATTTGATGAAACAATTTGAGACTTTCTTCTATGGGGCGATCTCGGTAAGGCGAAAGAGTTCCGGCCTGGGTAGGAGAGCCTTTTTGCCGTGCAATTTCCTCTGCCGATTGTTCGTCGATATATGCTTTTCCCGCTTGAATCAGCTGAATAGCAAAATTCCATAGTTGTGGAAAATAATCAGAAGCATAATATATATTTTCCCAATGATAACCCAACCATTGAATATCTTCCATAATGGAATCTACATATTCCACATCTTCTTTGGTCGGATTAGTATCATCGAATCGGAGATTGCAAATGCCGTCGTATTTTTGGGCAATTCCAAAATCCATGCAAATGGCTTTGGCGTGGCCGATATGCAGATAGCCATTGGGTTCCGGCGGAAAGCGTGTTTGAATTCTTCCCTCATTCAGGCCCTTGGCCAAATCTTTTTCTACGATTAATTCAATAAAATTGAGATTTTTTTTATTTTCTTCCACTGGATTCCATTTTTTACTAAGACAAACACATGATTTTCGTTTTGCAAAATTACGGAATTTATTTGAGAAAACGTTTTCTTTATTTGAAATGCCTTCAAAATTATGTACTTTTGCGGTGCGTTCATTTGAAATAGACGCATTTTTAAATAAAAAGACATTCGTTTATGGAAAAAATTGTCATTCTTGATTTCGGATCTCAAACCACACAATTAATTGCGCGGAGATTGCGTGAGTTGAACGTATATTGCGAGATTGTTCCCTATAATAAATTTCCTGCAAACGATTCTTCGGTAATCGGTACGATTCTTTCGGGAAGTCCTTTTTCGGTTAACGATCCTGAATCGTTTCGGCCGGATTTGTCCTTCATTCGAGGGCGACACCCTTTGTTGGGCATTTGCTATGGAGCGCAATATTTGGTCTATATTTCCGGAGGAAAAGTAGAGAAAGGCGATGCACGGGAATATGGCCGCGCCTTATTGACGCCCTGCGATGCAGAAGACGAATTAATGAAAAATATTCCGACGCGATCTCAAGTATGGATGTCGCATGGAGATACGATTACGGTTGTTCCGGATCATTTCAAAATCGTTGCCCAAACAGCCGATATCCCTTGTGCCGCTTACCGCATCGAGGGCGAAAAAACATGGGGTGTTCAATTTCATCCGGAAGTTTTTCACACGGAAATCGGAATGACCCTATTGGATAATTTTGTTCGCATTTGCGGCGCAAAAAAGGATTGGACTTCCGCTAATTTCATTGAATCGACAGTCGACCATTTGAAAAAGCAATTGGGCAACGATCGGGTAATCTTAGCGTTGTCTGGCGGAGTAGATTCGTCGGTGTGCGCCGTTTTGTTGCATAAAGCGATCGGAAAAAATCTTACCTGCCTGCTTGTAGACAATGGTTTGCTTCGAAAAAATGAGGTAGAAATTGTTTTGGAAAATTATGAACATCTGGGTTTAAATGTACAGGCAATCGATGCGAAAGATCATTTTTACAGTGAATTGAAAGGAATAACGGATCCTGAAGAGAAACGTAAAATAATCGGCAGGGAATTTATTCGTGTTTTTGAGTATATGGCCAACCGACTGAACGATGTTCGATGGTTGGCGCAGGGTACTATTTATCCGGATGTTATTGAATCGCTGTCGATTACGGGAACGACGATCAAATCGCATCACAATGTAGGAGGACTTCCCGAAAAAATGAAACTGAAATTGGTCGAACCCATCCGTTTACTTTTCAAAGACGAGGTGCGTCGGGTAGGCCGCGAATTGGGAATGAGTAAGTATTTAATCCAACGGCATCCTTTTCCCGGCCCGGGTTTGGGCGTTCGCATTTTGGGCGAGGTCACACGCGAAAAGGTATCTATGCTGCAAGAAGCCGACGCTATTTTTATTCAAGGGCTTCGCGAGTGGGATTTGTACGATCAAGTATGGCAAGCAGGCGTTATTCTACTGCCTGTTCAGTCTGTTGGAGTAATGGGAGATGAACGCACGTATGAAAATGCAGTTGCTTTGCGGGCCGTGACCTCTACCGATGCCATGACCGCCGATTGGGCAAGATTGCCTTACGAATTTTTGGCAAAAATATCCAATGAGATCATCAACAAGGTTCAAGGCATCAACAGAGTAACGTATGATATCAGTTCTAAACCGCCTTCCACCATCGAATGGGAGTGAAATAAATATTTTTTATTGGTTTTATCCAATAGAGTTATTGGAAGGCCTGTGTGATGCAGTTATAATTAATACCATAAATCAATTCTTAAATTTATTTTAAATTCTGTTTTCAAAGCTGTTTCAAGTTCAGATTTTACTTTTTCGGCAACATCATTACAAATTTCTTTTTCGAAAGGCTTAATAAAATATCCCATAATTCCGTCTAATTGCTCTTCATTGCTCAATGCAATAGAGGTAATCAATGTTCCTATTTTCGTGGGAATATCTAAATTATCGTATTCTTCAGAAGGCATTGTTAAATATCCCAAACCTCCGCCAATAAACAGGATATTGTTTTTGTCAGCAATATTAGTTATTGCATTCAGCATTTCGTTTGCATTATCCGCATTTGCAGACGTAAAAAGCGAAATTCCAAATTGTTGAAATTCGTCTTTATGTAACTTTTTGCGAATTCGTCTTTTCATTTTTTATTTAAGTTTCTTGTTGATAATAAATTTTATAGAATTTCCCTTTTTCTTCCTAATCTTGTTCTATCAAATTGCGGTTGTCCTGAATATAAATCTCAAAAATTGGATGCATAGAAGTATTTTTGTTAATAGAACGAGTTACCATTTCTATCTTTTTTATCAACTTCTTTTTTGCTTTCATCTGCAATCTTTTTATGCAAATCTGCAATTTTTTCCATTCTATTTTCTTTCAATTATTTCAATCTCCTCCTCTGTCAATCCATACAACCCATAAACCATCCCATCAATCGCTTTATCCGTTGCCTGTATCTGACTCACAAATTTATCACATTTTTCCTTATATTCATTAAAATACTCTTCCCATTCATCCTGTTGTTTGAGCGAAAGAGTGATTTTTTGTTTTGCCAACTCTGCAAGGAATTGTTTAAACTCCAATTTTTCGAAAAACTCTAATGCTCCTGTTATTTTTATGGCGTTAAAATTATCGGACAAGCGTTTGAGAAAGCGTTGGCGTTTAGTTTGCAAATCAATAGAAAGATTTGCTCTGTTTTTTGCATGAGAAACAAATTGTTCTTGAATTTCTTTTGGCGCTTTGTAAATGTAGGCGTTCTGTAAATTAGGCGCTGAATACAATAAATATCCGCCGGACATTCTTAATCCATCAAACAAACACTCAAAAGTATAGTTATATAACTTGGAATTTAACCAACATAAAATATATTCAGGTAAAAAATCTTGACTAAAAGAATGTATGCAGTTTGTATTAATTGAAGCATATTCTCCAAGTTCGTCATAAAAGGATTCACAAGTTAACCCGATTTTAGCAATAATAATTTTGTTAGAGGAGTATAATTTGTGCCTATTTGAAGATATAGTATTTGAATCTTTTGGTAAAAATGGGTTTAAGTATTTTTTGCCTTTATCTACTAAATGTGAAATCCCCCACATATTGGAATAAGCATCTATTGTTCCTGTATTTATCAATTTATAACCTGCCGTTTCATTAATCAAAGTTGAATAATCATCGGCTTCTTTTGCTGTAGATGTCGCATTAATTAAGCCTGTTTCTTTTAATGAACAACTTTTTGAAATAACTTTTTGCGTAATTGTCAATTTATCGTTTAGTAAAAATCCCCATATAGAATCAGCACTTAATGAAAGTTTATTTGAATTCATTTTTTGAGAAATCAACTCTTTTGTTGTTTCATCGAATTTTCCGCATTCAATATCATAAGATAAATAAGATTCTTTATTTTTCAGAAATGTAATTACCGGATATGTAGAAGCGTCCGTAAATACTTTTTTATCCGAATAATCAATAAGTTGATACAAGTAAAAATCTGTTTTTATAAATTCCCTTAATGCTAATCCGTAACTTGCTGACAAATAACGATTAGGCGTGATATAAGCTAAGCAGCCCTTTTTATTCAATAGCCATAAGCCTCTTTCAAAGAAATAAATGTATAAATCTACCGTTCCTTTTGCTGTCAAATAATTGTTTTTAAGAAAATTGTATTCTTTTTCCGAATAAGTTTTTTTCAATTCTATGGCATTTACATACGGCGGATTTCCAATCACCACATCGAAACCGCCTTTTTCAAATACTTGCGGAAACTCCTTGTGCCAATCGAATGCTTTCTCTCCCGCTATTTCGGGATCGGAAATCAGCGAATTTCCGCATTTGATATTGTTGTTCAGTGAATTGAGCTTGCGATGCGGTTTGGCGGTACGCAACCACAAGGCGAGCTTGGCTATTTCTACACTTTCCTCATTAATATCAATGCCATACAAATTGTTTTCCAAAATGGCGTTTTCGATGTCTGGAAACACGATTCCACTTCCAAATAATTTGGCTGTCAATTCATCAATGTACTTGTGTTCCGCCATCAGGAAGTCGAGAGCGGCATTCAGGAATGCGCCCGAACCGCAGGCCGGATCGCAGATAGAGAGCGAAAGTAGCCATTCGCGATAGGTATTCAAGCAGTCCGCTAATTGTTTGGTTTGAGCTTTGGGACGTTTATAGTCGGCAACATATTCCGATTCGTCGATAGCGAGCGCTGTTTTTTTATCCGTACAAAGTTTACCCAGCGTATTTTCCACAATATACGCAGTAATATATCGGGGCGTATAAAAAACCCCGTCTTTTTTGCGTTTCGAAATCTGTTTCGCACCGGTGGTTATTTCGTTGGTTATCTCTTCAATCTCAGTCAAAGAATGTTCAAAAATATGCCCCAGAATATTAACGTCTACTTCCGTATCAAAATCATAGACGATTAATTTCAAAATGTTTTCCTTTAAAACATCATCGTCAATGGCGATCGCATCCAATAGCTCGTCCGGTTTGAAAAGCCCGCCGTTGTATCCGAAAATATCTTCGGCTTTCCCTTTATGCCCTTCGTTCATATATTTGAAATAGAGCTTGAAACGCTCGTATAAAGACTGATATTCGTTGAGGGGGTCTTCGTTTCGCCTGTCCCATTGATCGATAATCCGCTTCATGGAATTAGGCGGAAGCAAACCTTTATCTTCAGCAAAAAAGACAAACAAAAAACGGTCGAGTAATTTTTGCGTCTTGCGGAAAAGTTCAAGTTTATCGAACGCCGGATTGTTTTTTCGAATATGATCAAACAGCGCCTGTTTAAATGTAGAATAATCCTTATATAACTTCTTGGTTATTCGGTCTTCATTGTTGGTCGACTCGCTTTTCAGCTGCTTGGGTAAGTCTTTTGCAATATTTTCGTAAGCCAAGCAAACCCACAAAACGGCAAAATCATCTTCTCTCAGCTTATACAGGTTAAATTCTTCGAAATCAATCGTATTTTCGATATAAAACCGCAACTTTTCAAAATTAGAAATAATCACGTAAGATGTTTTGCGATTGTTGTTTTTGTAACCGAAAGCCTGTGTTTCAACTTGTTTTAAATCAGTGGTTTTATGGTCTTTCAGTTCAATAACGGCTTTCACTTCGCCGTTGATGAGGATTGCTCCGTCGGCTTTTTTGGAATCTTTTTCGTTTTTCTTTTCGGTAATCAGATTGTAATCAGGTTCTGGATTCAGCGTATAGCCGAGAATTTTTACAAAAAGCTCCCGCAAAAAACCTTCCTGAAATTGTTCTTCCTTGCTGTTGCGGATATTCTCTTGAATCTCTGAATTTAGAAAATAAGCAGAATATGCTTTATAAGCTTCTCGAATCTTCCCCGAAGAAGCAAGTATTTGCTTTTTCAAAATAGTATGTTGAAACAGACCCATGCGTTAAAAAAATCATTAATCTTTTATTGTTCCGTGGCAATCGGGCTGTTTAACCATTTGGTTTCGACTGAATCGAATACTTCCTAAAAAACATCTATAGAATGTGTTTTGTAATTGTTCATTACGAAAGTTATTTTTTCGTTTCCGGGTACATTTCATTCGCAATTCTTTTTTACGACACTGTTTTTAAGAATGAAAAATTTGTAATAGCTTCCTATTTCACGCCTTCATATTGTGGAAAACATTTTGAATATCTTCATCTTCTTCAAATTTTTCCAATAATTTTTCCACCGCAGTCCGTTGCTCGTTTGTTACTTCCTTATAATCATTGGGAATCCATTCGAACTCGGCGCTGTGGATTTCATATCCTTTTTCTTCCAGATATTTTTGGATGGCCGAATACGATTGAAATTCTCCATAAATCAATAAAACGTTTTCTTCTTCGTCGTACTCAATTTCATCTACGCCAAAATCGATCAATTCCAATTCAAGTTCTTCCGGATCAATGCTTTCCTTGGATGTAATTTTGAACACGCATTGGTGATCGAAGAGGAATTGCAAACTGCCGCTGGTTCCCAACGATCCGCCGTATTTATTGAAATAACTCCGCACATTGGCGACGGTGCGGGTCGGATTGTCGGTAGCCGTTTCTACCACCATAGCAATTCCATACGGGCCATATCCTTCGTAAACGATTTCCTTATAGTCTGCCGCCTCTTTGGAGGTCGCTTTTTTGATCGCTCGTTCCACATTGTCTTTCGGCATATTTTCTTTTTTCGACTGCTGCATCAACACGCGCAGGCGGGGATTGGTATCGGGGTCGGGACCGCCTTCTTTTACGGCAATCGTAATCTGCTTGCCTAATTTGGTAAACACGCGGGCCATGTTGCCCCATCTTTTTAATTTGGTTGCTTTCCGGTACTCAAATGCTCTTCCCATAACTTATTATGAACGTTGATTGTGGATTTATATCGTTTTTCAATTTTGAATTTTTCGATTTTCTCGGCTGAAACAGATGCGGCAAACGGGCTTCACCGGAGCTGCGCTCCTAACTGTTCTTCCAAATTTTTCCGGATACGCAGCATTAGCGAATCTATCTGTTTATCGGTCAGTGTTTTTTCTTCATCTTGCAGAACAAGGCCGATCGCGTATGATTTTTTTCCTTCCGGTAAATTTTTCCCTTCATATACATCGAACAAGCTGACTTCTTTCAATAATTTTTTATCGGTTTGCCAAGCCGCTTTTTCGATTTCTGCAAACGAAATGTTTTGATCTAACAATAAGGCCAAATCGCGCCGCACCGGATGAAATTTGGAAATCGCTGTATATTTTACCTGCATCTTCCGGTTTTCTTGCATCAATGCCCCCCATTTTAATTCGGCAAAATACACCTCTACAGGAATATCAAATGTTTTGCAAATGTTTTTCTGCAAAACGCCTAATATACCCAATGGCTTTCCCTCTAATGTTTCCACAGACAAAGCGGCAGAAAAAATATCGTTGGCTATTGGTTTGTAGACGCTTTTTTTTCTGGTAATTCCCAAACGCAAGAGAATATTCTCTATATATGCTTTCAACTCATAAATTGACGTTTTTTCCGTCGGACGCAGCCAGCTATGGGTTACCGAGTTGCCTGTCAACCACAAAGCCAATTTAAATTCCTCCTTGATAGCGGATAAATAATCGTTTCCTTTCTGTTGTTCCGGAATGATAGCGTATGTATTTCCGAATTCATAGAACTTCAAGTCCGGATTTTTGCGATTTCGATTGTATTCGATGGAGGCTAAACCGCCAAATAATAAGGTTTGACGCATCACGTTCAAATCGACGCTGATGGGATTTTGCAAGCAAATGCAATTCTTCTTCGGGAAAGCGCTTAATTCTTCGTAATAGGAGCTTGAAGAAAGCGAATTATTCATAATTTCGCTCAAACCGGCACCCGTCAATTGTTCGGATATGATATTTTGCAGCTCAAAGCTTCTGTCGGTAGCCGTTTCGAAGGAAAGTTTGGATTTCAATTCTTCACTCGTTTCCACTTGATTGTATCCATAGATGCGGAGAATCTCCTCTATTACGTCGACATCGCGCGTAACGTCGACGCGATAACTGGGTACGCTCAGTTTCCACTTATCTTCTTTTTTTTCTATCGCTTGGATTTCCAAATTTTTGAGAATTCTTTCAATGACCTCTTCTGGAATTTGTTTTCCGATCAGGCGATGGGTTTTCTGAATGGAAAGTTCAACTTCCGCCGGAACGATGGGTACTGGATAAACATCCTGAATTTCGCCCGTAATGCGTCCGCCGGCCACCTCCTTGATCAGCAAAGCCGCCCGTTTCAATACATATATGGTATTGTTCGGATCGGTTCCCCGCTCAAAACGGAAAGATGCGTCGGTATTCAATCCATGAAACCGCGCTGTTTTGCGAATCCAAGTGGGATGAAAACAGGCCGATTCGAGAAACACATCGGTAGTTGTTTCGGTTACGCCGGAATCCAATCCGCCGAAAACGCCGCCGATACACATGCCTCCCTCACTATTGCAGATCATCAAATCTCTGTCCGACAGTTTTCGTTCCACTCCGTCTAAAGTAGTGAATAAAGTCCCTTCAGGAAGCGTTTTCACAATTACCCGTTTGCCCAGAATGGCTTTCGCATCGAAAGCATGAAGCGGTTGCCCTGTTTCATGCAAAATATAATTGGTGACGTCTACCACATTGTTAATGGGACGGACGCCAATGGTTTCCAAACGGTTTTTCAACCAAGCGGGACTTTCTTTTACTTGTATGCCCTCTATGGTAAGACCTGAATATCTGGGGCAGGCTTCTGTATTTTCGACGGCCACCTCGATGGCGGGAGAAAAATCGTCGATCTGAAAATCGTCGACAGAAGGTTTGGAAAGAAGATCGGAAAGTTCGCTTCGTTCGGCTCCGTATTCCGCTAAATAAGCAGCCAGATCACGCGCAACCCCATAATGGGAAGCGGCGTCGATCCGGTTGGGGGTGATATCCACTTCCAACACATAATCGCTTTTTACTTGATAATATTCGCTGGCGGACATGCCCACCGGCGCGTCGTCTGAAAGAACAATGATTCCCTCGTGACTATTTCCCAAACCTATTTCATCTTCGGCACAAATCATTCCGTTGGATTCAACGCCTCTGATTTTCGATTTTTTGATGGTAATCGAATCGTCGTCGGAATAAAGCTTTGTTCCTATCATGGCCACAACTACTTTTTGTCCAGCCGCTACATTGGGCGCACCGCAAACAATTTGTAATGGAGGAGTCTCCGACCCTATCTCTACTGTGGTTATGTGTAGATGATCCGAATCGGGATGTTTTTCACAAGTTAATACTTTCCCAATAACCAATCCTTTCAGTCCTCCCCGCACGGTTTCCACTTCTTCGACGCTTCCAGTTTCCAAACCGATGGAGGTCAACACATCGGAGAGTTGTTTAGGCGATAAATCGAAACGGACATAATCTTTCAGCCAATTGTATGAAATATTCATCTATTTGTATTGCTATGGTTTTCAAAAATGATTGGCAAAAATACTAAATATATCCTATTTGCCGCTACGATTTATCCTAAAATTTTGGGACGCACAAACAGTAACCACAAATTTGTTAATCTCTTAAGAAAGCCGGTTCGGAATCCGTTTGCTTGATCAAACCGCGATTAGCATAGGGTTTTTCCGCTGGTATCAATTCGACCTGGCTGTTGATTCGCGATTTGTATTCGTCGATTACCCGGTCTTCATCCAAATTCTGGAAACGAATGTATTCGCTTTTGAAGCTTAACAGAACGTCGCCGGTAGAACCGTTTCGGTGCTTGGCGATGATGATTTCCGCTTTTCCTCGATAATCTTGCCCTTGCGGCCCTTCGAAAATCTTGTAGTATTCGGGACGATGAATAAAGCATACAATATCGGCATCCTGTTCAATAGCTCCCGATTCGCGGAGGTCGGACAGTTGAGGACGTTTGGCATCGGGTCCCGTATCTTTTATCGAACGGGTTTCGACGCTCCGGTTCAATTGCGAGAGCGCTATGATCGGAATATTCAATTCTTTGGCCAATCCTTTCAGTGAACGGGAGATAATGCTTACTTCCTGTTCGCGGCTGCTGAAATTCATGCCGCTGGCATTCATTAATTGAAGGTAATCGATGATCACGCATTTGACTTTGTGTTCTTTTACCAACCGTCGGGTTTTTGTCCGCAGTTCGAAAACCGATAAACTGGGCGTATCGTCTACAAAAATAGGCGCATCGTAAAGCTGTTTCACCCGCTGGTCTAATTGTTGCCACTCGTATTGAGCCAGTTGACCACTTTTTATTTTTTCGCCCGAAATTTCAGTTACATTCACAATTAATCGGTTTACCAACTGGACGTTCGACATTTCCAATGAAAAGACTGCTACCGGAATATTGAAATTCACCGCCATATTTTTGGCCATAGACAACACAAAAGCGGTTTTACCCATAGCCGGACGGGCGGCGATGACAATCAGGTCGGATTTTTGCCACCCCGAAGTGATTTTATCCAAATCTTTGAATCCGGTTTGCAATCCGCTCAAACCGTCGGTTCGTTTGGCTGCTTCAGTCATCAGGTCGATGGCTTCCCGGATAATCGGATTGATGGGAGTGACCTCTTTTTTTACATTTCGTTGAGATAGCTCAAACAATTGGCCTTCGGCTTCCTGCATCAGATCGTCCACATCGTTTGTTTCGTCGAACGCCTTGCTGGCCACATTGGACGAAAAGGTGATCAATTCCCTGGCTAATGATTTTTGAGCCACAATACGCGCATGATATTCCAAGTGCGCGCTGGATACCACCTTTTGCGATAGCTGGGCAATATAGGGCAATCCTCCGATTTGTTCCAAATCCCCTGTTTTCCGCAACTGGTCGATAACGGTCAGCATGTCGATGGGTTTTTGCTGTACGGCTAAACTTTGTATGGCCGTAAATATCAGCTCATGCGTTTTGTCGTAAAAACTTTGGGGAGTTAAAATTTCGCTAATCATGGAGTAAGCATCTTTCTCAAGCATCAAAGCTCCCAAGATAGCCTCTTCCAACTCACGGGCTTGCGGTTGAATTCGCCCGACTTCTTCCGTATGAACGCTGGACTTTTTTTTACTATGCGAATTCGAAGTACTTTGTGTTGCCATATTACTTTGCTTTTATTTGATGCAAAAGTAACAAAATAGGCAGGGCTTTTCTGAAATGAAAAATAAAAACTATAAACATGTTTTCAACAACAAGGGGACATGAATTATATTGTTTGCGGTAATTCCCATGTGAAACGGGATAAGATTTGTAGAGGATTTCCTTTGCGGGGCCGTACAGACGGGCGTTCCTATTGATCAATCCGAACTGCGGAAGATGTTCGTGATCAGTATAGCCGCGTCCCAGAAACAGGGTCTCAATTCCTGCACCCCAGGAAAGTCGTTGCTAATATACAACTTTTTCCTGATTCCGCCAATAGTCAGACCTTCTATTTCGTAACAGTAAGAAAACAAAAAGTAGCTTTGCAAAAGCTGCTGCATTTTTTTGTAAAGCAGAGCTTTATAGGTGGTGTTCTACAAAGTATGCTTATTAAACAAATCCAAAGTTGATATAAAAGAAAGCGAGATTAAAAGCTTTGAAATGATTTAGAAGTTTCTTAGAGAAACAACAAGTTTTTCTGAAGGCTCTTCTGATACGGTGTCTTTAACGATAATTATTCCCTTCTATTCCAACCGTATATTCTTTTCCCACTAAATGATTATCCTTTTTGAAAGCAGCAATAAAACTATCCCATTTATCCGTAGCAATACTTCCATAACTAACGCCTAAATCCAACAGTTTCTTCTTCAACTTCATTGCTGTTTGCAAATCACACTTGCCCAAACAAAACAGACGATTTCTCCACTTTCCCTATCGCAAGCATAAATTAATCTTGCCTTCTTTGATTTATTTTCAACGAAAGTCCAAAATTCATCCACCTCCAAACAGGGATAATAGCTTTGTTTTGATGTAATTACATGCTCCGGCTTGGACAAAACCGATAACACTTTATCCATACTTATCCCTTCTATTTCTGCTGTATCGCGGATACCAACTCCCCATACAAGCATTTTTTCGATACGTTTATATAATTTGGAATGACAGCCTTTATAGGTCAGTGCATGGTCTCCGATAAACTGACGTCCGCAATCTTTGCATAAATAATTTTGCTTTTTGGACGATTTTTTGCCGTTTTTCTTTATTTTTGTGCTTTGGCAATGAGGGC
>JGI24699J35502_11134161_pt1 | contig 40857 bp, 47 predicted proteins | sample TergutMp193P4_FD_35502 | JGI IMG/M metagenome (IMG submission 35502)
GAATTATTTACCATAATTTGCAGAGATTTCTTTGTTAATGAGTGAGAAAATAGTATTGATTGTTACCAAATCAAAATTATTAATATTGTCTATGATTTTCTTCTTTTCGGTATCTTTTTCGTCAACCTTATTGTTTTCTTTGAATTTTGAAGGGGTTAAAACAATGATATTGCTATTATTATTTTTATTTGCGAGTATTTTATAATTTTCATGAGATTCTTTATCTGTATCTTCCTCTCCAAATGCAAAAATCACAACCAACAAAGTGGGATTCGTATTTGCTGCTCTCAAAGTAATTTTTCTAATATGCTCGTCTGCAAAAGAAAAACCATTAACAAACAAAATAGAATTTTCCTTTTCTAATGAATTGGAATACATTCTCATCAACTCATAAAAATGCAGTTCTATAACCGATTCTATGAATTTTTGTTTTGTTGGATTGACAATGATTAGTTTTTCGTATAAATCTAAAAAAGGTTGGAATTCTTTATTGAAATCAATATCAGAATTATTATCTACCTTATTCTGTGCGTCTGTTAATAGTTGTTCGTACTGTTTGTTTTGATTGTTTTGATTGCAATCAGAGCAGATAGTTCCAACAAAAAAAGAGGTGTCTATTTTTTGTAATTCTACATTTACCTCATTTACAATATTTAATGTGTAATCATTTGTTATTTTTCCGTAGTCATCTTTCCAATTGATAGAGCCGTGCATTTTCAGCAAGTTAAATATAGGAATTTCGGAAATATTTTGAAAATGCAAACTTGTTTTGCTGTATGACTTTTGAAAATTGCTTTCGTCAAAAATCTGTTTAATACTCCCTTTAAAACCATCATTAAATTCCACTTGGGTATTTTCGGTTACGTTTTCAATCAAAGTATCAATATTGGTTGTGTAAATATTGATTTGCTTTGAAAGCAAACGGTTTGCCCGCTTATTGATTATTTCGTTCCAAATCAGTAGAAAATTTTTATAGCCCTCAATAACAGTTATGTAATCTTCAGCATCTTCGTTTGGATTGTAATTTGGCAAAATAACTTTCGTAAAGTATTCCTTATAAATTGAGGCTTTTATAACTTTGCGAACATTGTCAGAAATTGTTGTATCTTTTGCAAGGTCGGTAAGCCATTTTTCAATATCGCCAAGAGTATCAAGATATGGTCTTGACAAACCGCTACCAAACAAAAAATTTATGTTGGCTGATTGAATATATGTTTTTAATTTGTTTATATCCATATTATTTTTATTAATTTGTTTTCCTATTTTACTTTACGGAATACTACTATAAATGAGCAATTTTGATTAGTATATAAAACACTCGGATAACCCAAGAGCACTAATCGACGTTGCCCTGTTTGGTCCCAAATTATTAAATCGTGGTATTTCCACCCAACCTCTTCGCCTGCTCTTGCCAAATCGGAATGAAAAGGAACATAAGGGACTTTGTTTTTGGTGTCGCGGTAATCTTTAACAACCCAGCAAGAATAACCGCCTGCTTTTGTTACGGCTAAATTGTCTTTCAGAATATGCTTAATTTGTTCCAAAAAATCAGGATACGATAAATTTCCGAAATCGTTGTCTTCTTGGCTGTACTGTTTTACTGTGCTGTTGTTTTCAAGTCTTATTACTGAGGTTTTGTGTGTGGTTTCTCTGTCTTTCAAGGATTTTTGTATAAAATCTGCGTATGGTGGCGAGGTTATTGTTAATTGTACTTTGTCTTTTCTGACGTGGTGTAACAGGTTTCGGCAATCATCATTCACAATTTTGTAGTGCATACCGTTTCCGAATAGTCCTTGTACATCGTTTAACCAAGTTTGAGCAATTTTTGCAAATTTCGGGTTTAATTCTGTCCCAACACAATGACGATTAAGTTGTTGAGCAGCAATTAAAGTTGTGCCAATTCCCAAAAATGGGTCAAAAACGGTGTCGCCCTCTGCTGAATACATTTTTATTAAACGCTCACAAAGTTTAATCGGATAAACTGCACCGTGTTCCAATTGATATTTATTTCTGGGAGAGGACAAATCATTCCAAACAGGGTTTAATAAGTCTTCCTCTACAATCACATTTTTTGAAAGCAAAGCCCATTCGGTGGGCGTTAGCCCATTGAAACCTAATTTTGCTTTCTTTTCTTCTTTGGCAAGTTCTCGTGATACTATGTATGTGGTTTGTGGTTCTGCAACAAAATAGTCAGTGTCATCATCCAATCTTTCGTACTTTTTAGAACGCATTTTTTGAACAAAGTCGTCCCATATATCGCCCTTTACTATCCGTCTTGCCCCTCCAATTTTAACCGAAGGGATTATATCTTTGGCAATATACCGCTTGATTGTTGCGTCTGTAACTTTCAATAAATCTGCTGCTTCCTTAACTGTCAGTAACTCCTCTGTCGTATTTTTTATATCCATATAAAAAGTGTCATTTAGTAACTGCAAAGATACAACTTTTTTCCGAATTAATACTTTTTTATTTTCGGGTATTTTTTAACAAATTTCTGTTGATTGTTTATTGCTTTGGGGGGTGGGCGGGCAAAGCCAAGTATTGGCGTTAGCCATTTTTTGCGAAAGGTTTGTTTTGTGCTATGAACGTAACGAACACGACAAAACAAACTTGGCAAACTGTTCATTTTTCTGTCTTATTGATTTTTTAAGTTTTTCTTGAATTTGTTGGGGGTCTTTGGAGAGTTCTCTTGCCCAACGCACTGTCCTAAAATGGCATATAACGTCCGGCGGCTTGGCGTTCGGGCGGGGGTTCACTAAGGCTGCGACGGGCGGTGAACTTCCAAATTACCACTAAAGTGTCCGCGAAGCACACACCCTGCCTGACGCCAAACCGCTCGTTGCCTGCTGGCTTGTTTGTCTGTCATTAGGTCAATCAATCTATATTCTATTCGCTTGCATTCCATGTAAAATTATACTTTTAAAAAATTAATCATTCAACTCCCAACCAATATCAGAATGCCATGCACCAACGCTTACAAAACGAAAGCCTGTCGGTTTTGGTTCTAATGCAGAAATTGCATCTACGACTGACTCGTGAAACAAATGGTAGAAACGACATTCTTCAAATCGAAAAATAAGCCTTTCCTGCAACGGAATTTTTTCCAACTTGTCTATATCCAACAACATTTTGTCAATCTGCATTACTATATTAGGGTCGAATACGGGCGGTTTCCATTTCGATTTTTCCTTATCAAAACAGGCTATCAGACGGCGGACGTGCATAATGGAATACTCATCAAACACCTCTCCTTTTCGGTCGGTTATTTTAGCATCAATAAAATCAACATCAAGAATATTCATTGATTCAATAACCTCTTTTATCCTGTTGGAAAAGACATATGGGTGCCAAAAGTGATAATCTGCCATTATGCTTTTTCGCGGATAGGGTTTTTTAAAAACAAATTCAATAGGCTCTTTCCAATTTGCTTTTATAGGGTCTGCAAAACTCAACTGATAGCCTATTTCAATTTGTTCCCTGTTGCCTAATTTAATGGAAGCATAATGACCTTTGGGGTCATAGTCTTCGAGCAAAAAATATTGTTCCTGTTTGTTCATAATATTTTATTATTAATGTTCATTTTTTCGTGTCCGCTCGCGCTGTCCGTAAGCTTGCAGGCAACGTCCGGCGGCTTGGCGTTCGGGCGGGGGTTCACTAAGGCTGCAACGGGCGGTGAGCTTCCAAATTACCACTAAACTGTCCGCGAGCAGACACCCCGACTGACGCCAAACCGCTCGTTAGCTGCCGCCCTTTCTCATTTTTTACGCTTTAAGTCTATTTTTCTATCTTTACTTTCCAAACGCAAGTACTTATCGTTACAATACTTTACAGTATATACATCTGTTTTGTTACGAACAGGCAAAGTCGTAAGGGACAACTTGTCGCCTTCAACATTCCACTCATACTGACCTTCTTGGGCTATTGGAGAATTATCAATATATTGGTATGTTCTATGTCTAACAATTCCGTTATTTTTAAACTCATAAAATGGTTTTCCAATTCTATCTGAAAATTCATACCAATAGCCAAGAATTTTACTGCTCAGATTTTCAAACTCAGTACCTACTCTCAAATATACAGTTTTAGAATTTAAATATGATATTTCAAGTCTATTTTCAGATAGTTCTATTATGCTAACAGGAGTATCAAGTTGTTTTCCACTCCAATCATTTATTGTAATTTTGTTCTCCCTAATTGACCAATTCCCATTATATTTTTCATTTTTATTAGAGAAAGCGTTTTCTTCGGAATAATTGCCTACTGAATTGAAACTGAGTATTTGGTCGTAAATATCGGCATCGTCCTCACCTATCAAGCCACGAATTGAACCTGAAGAAAAGTGCCACTGTCCAAGAATTAGACTGTTGTAGTGTTCATTTTTATTGTCCGTGTTTTCATCTTTACAAGAAGATAAAAAAACAACTATTAGACTCAATAGCAAAAAATTAATTCGCTTTTTCATTTTGTAATCCCTTATTCGTGTCGGGCGCAACTTCTAAATTATTATTAAAGTATATTTAAAGTTGCCGTTTCCTGTCGTCGGGTGGCGGCTAACGTCCTGTGGCTTGGCGTTCGGGCGGGGGCTCACTACAGTTGCGACGGGCGGTGAGCTTCCAAATTACCACTAAAGTGTCCCCGAACAGACACCCCGACTGACGCCAAACCGCTTGTTGTGCGTTCGGCATTTTGTCTATTGTCAATTTCAAAACGGTTTTTCGACATCATTTTTGTCGTAATCTATATCTTCGTGCCAATATATTGGCAAATCTAAATGTTCAACTATTTCTATATTCCTTTCACTTAAATCTATACAACTCATTGAGTGATGTAAAGTAAAAAAAATCCTTTCCGAATTGCGTGAAAGTTTTTCGTCTGGTGTCAATCGAATACATTTTACATTTATACCAATGTAATGTGTTTCTTCTTCTGTCCATATATCTTCGGGCAAAATTGATTGCATTAACTCCATTGAAAGCACCAGAAACAATGCTTTTCCTCGTAGTGGTTCATAAGCATCAACTGCAATTCCTCTCCTTTGTCCTTCTTGAAGATGTCCTTTGTAATTGCTTTCTATCCAACCAACAAAAATTTCCTTACTCGTTTTCGGATAAGCAATTCCATAAGCAAATGCTTCACAACGAATAATATCTCCTACTGTAATTTGTGAAGATTTTTTCAACTCTTGATATTTCAGTTCTACTTCCATTTCTAATTATTGTTTTCTGTCATTATTTCATTGTCCCGCTGCACTGTCCCCCGCTGACGCACAACGTCCGGCGGCTTGGCGTTCGGGCGGGGGTTCACTAAGGTTTCGACGGGCGGTGAACTTCAAAATTCCGACTAAACTGTCCACGAGCCAATACCCCGCCTGACGCCAAACCGCTCGTTGTGTGCAGGCATCTTTGTCTGTTGGGTTAAGTCTGTCGAAGTCCAAAACTGTCAAGTTAAATAGTTCATCGAATAGCTTTTTGAGGACACACGTTTCCGCATTTCCCACATAAGATACATTCACTTGAATTCACCTTTTTCCCTGCTGATATATAACTCATTACATCTACATCCATTGGGCAGCAAACATTACATGTTTTACAAGTTGTACATTCTTTTCCACTAGGACTTTTCCTTATAAGAGCAATCGTTGTTTGGGGTTTCATCACTATAGATACGGGACATGCTATCTTGCAAAAAGCCCTTTTCTTTTTGAATTTGAAGGCTAAAAAAATGGCAACAAGATAGTAAATTACATTACCGACAAGAAACCAAACTAATGCTCCCGGTTTTCCTGTTGCAATAAATTTCCCATCTTCATAAATATGGTTTGACACCCAATCATATCCCAATAAAACAAATAGAACCGGAATCAAAAGAGAAACAACAAACACCAAATAACGGATACGGGTATATTTTATAGGAATATGCTGATTTTCTTTTATTGGTAACCATTCTAAAATTGCTGCTGTCCAACATGCCCAACCACAAAAACCACGCCCCCAAATGAATGGTCCAATTATTTTTGCTATTGCATAATGCATTAACACGCGGATAAATATTCCGCTTGAAATAAAAAGCAGAACGTAAAAAACCGTTTCTTCAATTTGCAGATTTTCCCGTTGCATCACACCTAAAAAAATAAGAAACACAGGAGAAATCATTAAAATGCTGATTCTACGCCCTAAATCTTTTTCTTTTCCTTTTCTCTTCGCAGCAATTAAATTGCCAATGGTAATCCAAGCTCCAATCCATGGGAATACAATTAAAAAGCCCCACCAACTTAACATAAAGCCTAATAAAAGCCCTATTAATAATGGAATAAAGTGTCTGAATTTCATGTTTTCGTCGTTTTTATTGTTTTATTTTAATATTCAATTTTCCGCTACTGTTGCTGTCCACCGCGCACTCGGCGGCTTGCACACAACGTGCTGGCGGCTTGGCGCAGGCGGGGCTTCCACTACACTTGATACGAGTCACAAAACTTGCAAATCCGCACTGCCTTTCGGACGAGGTACTGCCCCGATTGCGCCAAACCGCTCGTTGGGCGAAGGCATTTCTATCCTAGTTCATCCCCAAAAAAATATCATCTCAAAGGTGGTTTCCCCATTATTTTTGTTAACTCCTCTATCGTTTTATTTTTAAAAATTGTGCCGTTAAAATTCATCTTTTTGTTCCAAGATATGCCTTCAAAAATTGCTTTTTCTATATTATTAGACCCTCCAAATGTTGCATTTTCTAATTGTGCGTAGTAAAACTTTGCATTTTCTAATTGTGCATAGCAAAACTTTGCATTTTGTGATTGTGTATATTCAAATACAGTATTTTCTAATTGTGTATTATTTAAGTTAGCATTTTGTAGTTGTGCTTGGAAAAACTTAGCATTTTGTAGTTGTGCATGATCAAACTTTGCATTTCGTAATAGCGTATTATTAAATTTAGCATTTTCTAATTGAGCATACCAAAATTTAGCATTTTCTAATTGAGCATACCAAAATTCAGCATTTTCTAATTGAGCAAACGAAAAATCCGCATTTTGTAATTGAGCCTTCCCAAAAGATACATTTTGTAGTTGTGCTGCCCAAAACTTTGCATTTTGTAGTTGTGCATCATGAAAATTAACTCCCGTTTCTACTAGTACTATTCCAGATAAATCTGTAGGATATTGGGTATATATTTCGCATTTTTCATCCTTAAATAGTATATCTATAATCGTTTGCAGAACAACGTCACTTTCTATTTTATTTTTCGCGGTTTTAACAATTTGATTTCCTCTTTCATCGCTTTCATATTCTATTACAGAATTATCTTTAATAAAAGTAATTAAAATATCTTTTATAACTTTCACATAATCTTTTTGATCTTCTGTTTTTGAAGCTTCTATTGCAATTTGATTTAAAGCATGTATTCCCGAAAGTTGTGCACTTGTATTTCCTGCTGCCAAAAGAGTAGCAGCATCTTTAAAACGTGTATCCAATTGCCCTTTGGCTATAAGATTATTGTTTCTATTTTGTTCTTTTGTCCGCATGTAAATAAAATAAGCGTTCAATGCTACCAAAATTCCTCCAATAAACGCTCCTACATACTTCAATTTTTCGGCTATTGTAGTTTTTGCTCCAAAAAACCAATCACTCCAAATAAATAGGACACAACACAAACCGATAACAATAATACAAACAATTATTTTAAGACAATACCTTTTCATATTTATTAATTGTGATATTTTTTTCAACGTTATATTCATTTTTTGCTATTTCTATGTTTCACTTCGTTGTCCTATTGCACTATCTCCCTGCTTGCGCCCAACGTCTGGCGGCTTGGCGTTCGGGCGGGGGTTCACTAAGGTTGCGACGGGCAGTGAGCTTCCAAATTACCACTAAGCTGTCCGCGAACAGACACCCCGACTGACGCCAAACCGCTCGTTGTGCGTTCGGCATTTTTATCGTTGTATTTGGAAAACATTTTAGTTTGTTATTGTAAAGTTAATTCTCTCTGTTTCTGTGTATGCGGAACTGCTTTCTCCTGTTTTATTGTAATAAATTTCAAGAATAACATAGTCATTGCCCACAAAATCAGTAGTCGGCTTGTAACGATATTCCACATTCATATTAGTGCTTTCATCTCTAATAAGTTCACTTTTTTCATAATGTTGTGCTTGAACTGCAATAGCAGCTCCTTCTTCATCTCCTAACACAAAAGTACGACTGTAACTTTCAGTGTTTTTCAAAGTTACATTAGTTTCATTACTTGCTCCTTGAATTTTGCATATTCCCGCTTTTAATGGATTGGACATTAAAATATCAAGAGTTACTACTTTTGTTACTTCTCCCTCTTTAAACGAAAAACTGATTTCGCTTTGTGCAGGAAGTGTATAAATGCACGACACACATAAAATAGTTACATCAACAACACAAGAACTTGATTTCAACCATTCTGTTAGCGATTGTAATTTTTGTTCGTCATTCAAATTACTTTTCAAACTCGCCAAATAGTCATTAATGATAGGTATTGTTTTGTTAATATTCTCAATATTGAGATACGAACAAAGTTTCTCACTGTCTGTTACTTGACCTTCTTTGTCGCAACCGACAAGCCCTACCAATAAGAGCAAAACTATTCCAATTAAACTTAACTTTTTCATATTTACTGATTTAAAAATTTTTATTCATACTTTTTCAACTCCTTTTTTTCTAACTCTTGTCAATTTCCCGCTGCACTGTCCCCCGCTGACGCACAACGTCTGGCGGCTTGGCGTTCGGGCGGGGGGGCACTAAGGTTGCGACGGGCGGTGAACTTCCATATTACCACAAAGCTGTCCGCGAACAGACACCCCGACTGACGCCAAACCGCTCGTTAGCAGCAGTTTTTATCCTTTTATTCATCGTGACTTAAAAAAATGTGAAATTTCTTCAACAGGTATCTTTAAATCACGTGCTGCTGTCGCTATATTTTTCCTTTTCCCGTCAGTATAATTTAAAACAACTTGAGTTAGATACTCATCATAAGAAACAGACTCTTCGAGAACTTCTCGGTAATTTTTTTCAAGTATTTCGCATAATGTAATACTGTTAATTTCAATCCAAGTGTCACTAGGGGAATAATCTGGACGTGTTGTTTGGTCTTTGTTTATTCCAATAATTGCTTTTTTTTCGTCTATAAGCGTATAACTTAAATCAGTGTGAAGTTTGCTTGAGAAATGAATATTATTATCAATTAATATTTTTTTTAGTTCAAATGCTCCTGCTATTCGGTCATATTCTTTAGTGGTCAGAATATAAATGTTAATATCTCCTTCTTTTACTCTTTCTTCAATAGCGTCATTTATCAAGCGTGGGTAAGCGTTACCTTCTGAAGGTCTAAGCATTCTAAAATGTATGTATATGGATTTTTTAGCATTCCTAATGCTCTTTGCAATCTTTTTGTTGTAAGTCCGTCCGCTTGGTATGACTTTGACCATTTTTTCTCTAAGTCCTATTGTTGTCATTATCAATGCAAATGTGTTAGTAATCAATTCTAAAATAAAATTTATCATACTTGTAATGGATTAATTGTTGGTTTATTAACTTGATTATGAAGAAAAAAACTATCAGATTTACGTAGCACATCATTTATATTTTCGTTAAGAATATTGCCTATTGATTTATATGAATTCAAATATGGTACTTGTATATTTCCCTCTGGGGTAATAATAATATAGTTGTGATTTAACTCGTAAGAAGTAACATCCTTTATGCTTAAAAGTGGATATTTTTCGGCTAACTTTTTTGCTGTTTTTTCTAATTCAATATTGCTAACAAGAATATCATTTATATTATTTCGCACATTAGGATTATTAGTTACTTGAAAAAGCCTCCATAAAATCTGCTTGTTAAACTTCGATAACCAATCTCCAATTTCATTTAAGTAGGATATATTGTGTTTAGAAACTACAGTATTAATTTTCAATTCAAAATTCATTTCTATAACTCTCGCAATAAAATCTATCATCTTATTTGTGTTATATTTTTCCCCTTTTAAGAAAGTTCCCAATTCATTGTCAATGGTATCAACAGAAACAGTCAAACAATCTATTTTCCCTTTAAGAAATTTCAAATCTTCTTCTGAGCCAATAGTACCATTAGTTGTAACAGAAAGATTGAGTTTCGTGTAAAACTCATCAACGACATTTAATAGAAATTTGCTTACAAAAGGTTCTCCCCCTGCTAAATTAACTTTACAAATTCCTTGTTTTATTAGTTCATTTCCTACCGCAAGGAACTTGTCAATGTCAAAGTTATCCTTTTTCTTAAAGGCATAGCAATAACTACACTCTAAATTACACTGATATGTCATATACCAACATATACAGTAATGGCTTTTACTATTCTTCATTTGGTTTCCGTCTTTGTCAAATTGTTACTTCTTAACTTGTTTTTTAGTACATTAAACTTGTTTCTTTCTATATTATTCATTTGTCTTACTTTTATTTTTTGTCAATGCTTCCCACTGCGCTGTCCGCAAATTGCTGCTAACGTCTGGCGGCTTGGCGTTCGGGCGGGGGTTCACTAAGGTTGCAACGGGCGGTGAGCTTCCAAATTACCACTACGCTGTCCGCGAACACACACCCCGACTGACGCCAAACCGCTCGTTGTATGCAGGTCTTTTTCTGTAGTCGTCTGTGTCATTTTTTTAACGTTATCAATGTTTTAGTCAATAAGATTCATATCTATAGTATATCCTGCTTTTTTTAGTTCTTTTGCTACTTCATATCTCCACGCACCCGCAGAATCCATAGACACATAAACAACACCTGATATATCATTAGGGGTCTCAATATCTCCTTTAACTAATGCACAAACATTACTTCTTCCAATTTTCCCAATCAAAAAACCATGTTCAAATACAACATTTTGCCTTGCTCTTGGTTTTAAGTTTGTTTCATCATCGCGTTTTGCCCCTACATCGCAGGGGGTATATAGTATAAGACCAAATCCCACATTAGAATACTCTTCGATTTTTTCAATTATGGTTTTTCCCGCATTAACTTGTTCATGCAATATAATCGCTTTTAAATTAAGTTTTTCCACAAAACGAGCTGTTTTAATTTTTGCTTCCTCATCATGTCCATGAACAATAAAAACTTCATTTTTTGAAAATTGAGTAGCTGATTTTGTAACTTCCATTTTTTCACTTTTTATTAAGTTTGCTCTTGATTGTAAACTTTTAAGATTTTCCAACTTATATTCAATAAGATTCTTCTCCGTTTTAACAGGATTGTTGGGAACTTCACCAAGTTGTCCCATAAAAGAATAACCTGCACTTTTATACGCCACAACATATTCATTTGAGATGTTATTGAAAGATTGTTTTAAAAGTTCATAATTATAATCAGTCCATATCTTATAATCTGCTTTTAATTCTTCAAAATCTGCCTCTCTATCAATTGAACGAGATAAAAGTTCCTCTCCTTTTGATATTTGTTCAGACAACTTTATTCCAAATTCAGAGTGTGAAATAATCAACACTGTTTTAGTATTATTTTCTTGATTTTTCTTATTCATATTATTAATTATTAAATGTTTATTTTAGATTTTAATTTTATATATTCACTAATTTCATAATGAACATTAGCATTGTTTTCTATTTCTTTTAACATTATTTTTCCATAAGGAGGCTGAGAATCGCCTAATTCAATATTAAAATGAGTTGAAAATAAATTGAAATCTGTGTCTTTATCCGAATCAACAATTTCAATCTCTAAAAAATGTCCTAAAAATTTGAAATTATCTAATGTCAATTTGAAATTATCCCAGACACAATCCATTCTTATTCTATCTAAAACAAGACCAGCAGATAGTCCTATTTTGAGTAGAAATTTCATTGCTTTAGAAAAATCATTTACTTGAATGTCAATCTCCTCCCATTTAGTTAATTCTTTGTTTAGTGGCGATTTGTAATCAATAACTATATTCCCTTTTTTCTCTCTAAGTCGAACTATCCAACCAACAATGTCAATATCAACATTACCTGTGGTACTAAATACTATATCAGTTAGCTGATATGGTGCAGACCATTCTAATGGTAAATTTTTAATTTTATTAAATTGAGATTCTGTCAATTTAAATCTTTTTTCGTGTTCAATCATATGCTTTTCCTTTTATATGGTTTGTTAAAACTATTCCTGATGGCAATAAATATACGTCAGATTCTTCGTTCATATTACATTTTAATAGACTTATCGGAATGTAATAATTATGAAAATCAATTATCCTACCTCTCCTTTGTACGCCCAATGTATTAGTTAAAGAAGCGAGAACTTCATAAGCTTTGTTAAAATAATAATCTTTGTCAGGTAGCCAATCATTGATGATGAATCTTATTGATTTAAAATCTATTAACTTATATGCAGTTGACACATATTGTTTAATAAAATTCTCAATTTCATTAAAATGGCACGCAAGCACGACATTTAATGATATTGGAATATTATTTTTAGTAAAATAGACAATATTATCATATAAGACTTTCACTTCTTTTTCATTTGCTTTTGTTATATTTTTGTATTTTAAAATATCAAAAGTTGGCAAATTTATTCTTATTTCATGAGTTTTATGCTCTAATATTTTATTGAAAAGATTGTTGTTATAAATAGTCGCATTTGTTAAAATCACAATTCTTTTATTTATGCTTGAAGAAAACTCTATGATTTTACTAACTTCCTTTGGTTTAAGAAAAGGTTCGCCTCCTGATATTTTGATGCTGTCAATATTGCTGAGTTTGTATTCCTTAAGCGTTTTATATATAGTTTCTTGTGAAAAATTTCTTTTACTTTCATCTATTTGATAATCAACTCCACCTTGATATTCATTATGACAATAATCACATCTCAAATTGCAATTGTTACATATTAAAAATTTTATATTCATATAATTTGTTGTTCTATATCGTTAATTATTGAGGTAAGATAGGCTGAAGATTTGTTTTTTATAGCCTCTTTCGCTTTGTTTATAAATTCCAAAGATTTCTGTTTATCTTTTTCTGTTTTTACATACAATTCGGACATTTCAACCATAACTTCAGCCAATTCCATATGCAAGTCCAATTTTTCAAATATATCAAATGCTTTTTTATAAAAATCTTCTGCTTTAGCAATTTCTCCTTTATTACGATATACCTTTAAGAGATTGCGATAGGTTACTCCAATCATTGCTCTATCATTAATGCTTTCCCAAATTTTTAAACATTTATTGAATTTTCGAATAGCTGAATAATATTTCTTTTCAAGAATATCAACATTGCCTAAATTATTTATAGCAAATCCAATTATTTTTGCGTCTTTATTTTTTCTTCCAATGCCCAAAGATTTTTTTAAATTACTCTTAGCAAGTTGTAGATTTGGTTGTTGTCTATATATACGCCCCGTATAATAATAAGCTAATCCTAAATGATAGTAATTGCTTGTTGTTTTTAATATCATTATGGCTTCTGCAAGTTTGTTTAACGCAGAAATATTTTTGTATAAAAACCATTCGCTTTCTGCGGTTTCGATTAATACTTTAGCATAAAATTCTTTTTCTTCAACTTCTTTTGCAACAGCGCATGCTTCATTGCCTAATTCTATTCTGTTTAAATAATAACCATGAAAATACAGGAAGTTTTCCAAGTAGTCCCAGTATTTTAAAATGTTTGTATCATGATATTCAAAAGCAGAAGAACAAATAAACCAGATAGAATGAAAATTAAAATTTACAATTTTATATCCTTCATAATTATTGGAATCTTTTGCATATTTTTCTAAAAAAGAGTAGGAAAATTTGTATATATCCTTAAGCAAATCAGTTTTATAATTGTTGTTATTGCTAAAGACGTATGAGTTGACATAATGAAATATACTATCGTGTATAGAATAAAAAACATCGGTCTTTTCGATAAAGTTTATTCGCTCTAATTGGCTTATTTCTTTTAAAATTTTATCATGAGTAATACCGATGATTAAATTTTCAAGCACTAATAACGATACAGGAGTTCTTATTATCGAAAGAATTGATATTATTCTTTTCCCATTATCAGCTATTTCATTTTTCCAAATATAGTCTAATATTGTATTATTATCATCAAAATAAACTTTTGATGATTTAAAATCGTTTTCTATTTCATTAATGCTCTTTTTTCCTAAAAAGAATAAATTTAGTGTTTTTGTTATTATATTGGGAACTCCTTTTGTTATTTCTGCGAATAGTTGCCAATCTATGTTTTTTAGTAAATTTATTTTCTGCGGATACCTTTTGTTGCAAAACTCTATAGCATACTTTTTTATGTAACGTTTATTGATTTCATTGATTTCAAAATAAGTGCAATCATTGAGTTCTATTTTTATTGTACTTGTTATTATGAATACTATAGAGGAAGTATGAGATAGAATAAAGTCAATAATTGAATCTTTTTTCATTGTTCTTTCAAAACTATCTATAAAGACTATTATTTTCTTGTTTTTTATAAACTTATCAACATAAGAAATTTTGTTTTTAGTACTAACATATCCAATATCATTCCAGCCAAAAAATGAAAGAAACTTATCTAAAAAAACATCAATATCACAATTGTCGAATGTTTTAAATTCAAAGATATAATCAAATATGTTTTGTGTTGCAACTTGATTTAGAAGGTTTTTAACCCAATATGTTTTCCCTATTCCAGAATAGCCATAGATATACTTTATAGTATTAATATTAAAGATATTAGCACTATCTATATCAGAGTCAAATCTATCAACATAGTCAGAATTTACCCCTATATTGCTTTTGGTTTTAAAAACGCTATTTATTTTTTCCCTTCCCATTCCGAATAAAATCTATCTAAATAAGAAATCATAAAATCATGTCTTTCTTGCGCAATGATTTTTCCTTTTTCAGTATACATTTTGTCTTTAATGTTTAATAGTTTTTCATAAAAGTGATTTACAGAAGTAGCATTATTCTTATTTAAGTAAATCTCTTTTGAAGTTATTTCTCTTGGAAGAATTGAAGGGTCATGTATTACTCTACCACTAAATCCCCCATACGCAAAAACTCTTGCAATGCCAATTGCCCCAATTGCATCAAGTCTATCTGCATCACACACAACTTTTGCTTCAATTGAAACGGAGTTTAATTCGCTTGTTGATTTTCCTAAAGATTTAGTATAGGATAAATTATCAACAATAGCAATAATTTGATTTATTAATGAATTTGGTGTGTCAAATTGAGCCAACCAATTCTTAATAATTTCTGAGGACTTGTTTTCATCTCCATTGTATAGTTTATGGTCTCCTATATCATGAAGTAGGGCGGAAATCTCAACCGTAAATAAATCTGCGTTTTCTGCTATGGCAATTGTTTTTGCCATATTTCTTACTCTTTCAGTATGAAACCAATCATGCCCTGTTGCTTCCTTAAAAAGTTCTTTTTTTACAAATTCTTCTGTTTTTAAAATTACATTTTCGTACATAATTATGATTGTTTAAAAGTGATATATGATTTTTATAATTGATGATAAAGCGATTAATCCTAATCCAAACACAGTCAAGTAACATGAAATTTTAAAGAACATAAATTTTGATTGTGCAACTCTCGCATTAACTAAAATCTGGTTGATTAAGTCTGTATCAAACTTTGATGGTGTAAAATTTGTGTCAATCATTTTGTATTCATCAATGAAAGATTGATTGTCTAAACGAGAAAGATGTCCAAAGAAATACAAATTTGGGGATTGAATTATCTTTTTTTTATTGTTAAAAATGTTTTGTGTTACAGGAAATAGAGATATAATACTCATAATAACGGAAATTCCGAAACAAATAATACCAATTAGCATTGCAGGTTTGAATATGAAATTATAAATATTTGAGTGGCTTGATAAAACCCCAATAATAAGTCCCACATTGAAAACAAGAAATCCTCCATGTTTTGCTTCGGCAAATTTTACCCAATCATTGATGTTTGCGAATATGTATTTCAATTCTGATTCTGCCTCCATTTATCTTTTTTTTATGTTTTATTGTTCAAATTACACATAACTCTCAACCTTATTTCCCGTCTTGTCCGCTCGCACTGTCCGCCGACTTGCATACAACGCCCCGCGGCTTCACGCAGGCGGGGGATTCACAAAGGTTCGGGCAGGCTACACACTTCCAATTTTGCACAAATGTTTCTGCGGGCATACACCCCCGCTTGCGTGAAACCGCTCGTTAGCAGCAGGTTTTTTATTTATTGCCATATATTGTCCAATTCAATTTAATTTCTGACACTTTCTCGTACTCTCTAATTTTTTGCATTATCGACTTTCTATGTGCCGCTCCGCACATAAATATTGCTGTATTGAACGAATTTTCCTTACAATAAGAATAAATATTACGAATCATTGAATTTTCATAAGTATCAATACTTTCATCTGCTTTTTGGCATAGTTCATTATTATTTAAAATGTGTTTCCCCAATTCTCTCAATTCTTCTTGTAATTCGACACTTTTTTCACTATTTAGATACTGAAATCCATATTCCATTTCCAAAGAAACACCTCTATCTATCAATTTTTGATATTCGTTATGTTCACATACTATTTTGACTTTTTTATCAAACTCATCAGATAATCCATCGTCAAGCACAGGAATATATTCAAAAGTATGATTGTGGCTATATTTTTGAATTGCATTTAGTTCTAATCTTTTACTATATACTCCAAATGAAGACAACAGATAACTGTCATATTCAGTGTAAGAAGATTCAAGGGCTTCTAAAAAAATCACATCAGGGCATATGTTTTCAATAATCTTGTACAATTCATTAGAATTGCATTTTCCACTTTCCTTGTGTATTGTGCTAATTAAAGTGATATTACTCATAGTATTTTATTTCGGAAATAGTCCTGTTAAACAACGAGTTATTGCTTGTCTAATGTCATCCGCTTCTGTTGAGCCTATACCTTCGGCTGTACAAGAGGACATTAGTCTATGTGATTTTGCCGAAATGAATTGTATTGTTACTTCAATTGTATAACCTCCAAGACCAACATTTCTTCTGCCACTTTCGCCATAATTTACTATTATGGTCTCGTCAATTAGTTCAGGTTTTATTTCGGGTACTATAATAAAACCTTCTTTTGATAATATTCCTGCAATAACATCACTTGGATTAACAGTTTTAGTCGCAGAATAATATTGACTACCATATGTAGCACCTGCACTTGAAGTCAAACTGTTTGTTGGTGAAATAAATATGTACTTATACTCTTCAATTCTATCGTTTTTCATTATTGTTGGAACTTTCAGAGTATAACAACTATTTACCAAAATACTTGTAAGAATAATCGCCAAAAATCTAATTGTTTTCATCTTTTTTATTTTTTAGTTTTGCCTCCACTTTCGGCTTTCGGCTACTCCGTATTTCGCTGCACTGTCCGCTAAACTTGCTGCTAACGTCCGGCGGCTTGGCGTTCGGGCGGGGGCTCACTAAGATTGCGACGGGCGGTGAACTTCCAAATTACCACTAAAGTGTCCGCGAGCAGACACCCCGACTGACGCCAAACCGCTCGTTAGCGGCAGGTGTTTTTAAGCGTTCTTTTTCTTCGTTTTTATTCTGTCACAATTCTTGAAAACCATATCTTTCCATTTCTTTCATTTCTTCTGCTGTTCGTGTTGAAACAAAAATTGTGTCTGCTAAATTTCCGTTCTCGTCTGTAAAATGCCAAATCAATTTTCCGCCATTTTGATAAATCATAAGTCCGTTATGCCCTACAACTTTTTTATAATCTATTGTGATTTCGGCAAGAAACTCCAAATACTTTTCCTTACTGTCAAAGTTAGTTTCATAAACAGCACTTCCGTGTTCGTAACCTCCTTGCGCACACTGATAATACATCAAAATTGTCAAAAAGTCTGTAATCGTTACTTCTTCTGAATACCATTCGGGATTGTCGGTTTCCACATCAGTACACATAAAAACCATTTCATTTTCTATGTCGCGAATGCTAATTCCCCAAATACAAACACCTTGATTTTCTTCCAAAAAGACAAGCATTTCGCCCTTAATGTATGGTTCGACAAACTGTTCAAACGAACTTATGAACATATCCAAATTTCCAACAAGCAAGTGAAAATTCCGTAATACTGTCGGCAAGTTCAAACCCAACGAATTTTCTATCGTTTCAATTTCGGATATATTCAGTCCGTCTTTTTCTGTCAAATGCCGACCTAAAAGATTTTCGGCTACGATTCTAATTTTATTGTCCATATTTTTTTCTACTTTTCAAGTTTCACTGTCGTTGTCCCGCTGCGTTGTCCGCCACTTGCCGCTAACGCCCCGCGGCTTGGCGTTCGGGCGGGGGTTCACTAAGGCTGCGACGGGTGGTGAACTTCAAAATTAACAATACGCTGTCCCAGAACAGACACCCCGACTGACGCCAAACCGCTCGTTAGCGGCTGGTGATTTCATTCTCAATTTGATTTGCATTCATAATCAAATATTTTTGTCCGCTTTGCTTCGCCAATTCAATATAATTGTCTAATAATTTAGAGTTTATGATTTTTAATGAATGGAGAACTGCAATTTTTTGATACTCTTCCATATCGCCATATTTGTCTTTATTCCAAAATTGTTCCGCATAAAATTCAACTTTTTCTGATTTCAATCTTGCTAATTCAATTAAAGAAAGCCTATTCACATATTCTTCTTCATCATTAACGAATTTGTCCAACAATATTAATGCCTTTTGTTTGTCTGTTAATTTGTAGAGTTGGACGACTAATTGCCATTTGTCGTCTCTTTGTCCGTTAAAAATTGAATGTTCCGCCAAAACAGTCAAAAATTGGTTGTCCAAAATTCCCGACAAATATTCGCTTTCATTGTCTCTTGCTATTATATAAAGTAGTCTGTCCTTTTGAGTGTCTGTCAATATTTGTGGGTTTGTTGTCAAAACGAAATTTTCAAAAGACTTGTATATGTCTTCCCACTTTTCATAATCACATTCCCATTCGCCTCCAATCTCATCTTGTGGAATATCAAATTTTGATTGAGCCCATAAGTCAAACTTGTCAATTTCAGTAAATAATCGGTCTGTCATAATTTTAACATTCTATTTTTCGTTTCGTTGTCCCGCTGTCCTGTCCGCCACTTGCCGCTAACGTTCGGCGGCTTGGCGTTCGGGCGGGGGTTCACTAACGTTGCAACGGGCGGTGAACTTCAAAATTAACACTACGCTGTCCCCAAACAGACACCCCGACTGACGCCAAACCGCTTGTTATCGGCTGGCGTTTTTCTATCGTCTTATTTGTCAGCAATAAGTATTATTGTATTCTTCTTGTTCCAAACTTCTTTTACACTTGAAAATCCCGCTTCCAAAAGCATTTTCTTCTGATTGGATACGGTGCAGGGAGTATCGTAATGATATTCTCTTTCATCGGTAATACCCTGCTCTTTTTTCAAACGTTCAAACTCTGAAAAAAAGAAATCTTCTTTTTCCTGTGGATTTTCACATTCACTTTCCGAAAGCATATAATCACACTCAATATAAACTCCATTACGATTGAGACAGTTATGTATTTTTCGGTACAAATCAACTTTTGTTTTGTAGGAATAGTGATGCAATGTCATTACCGATAAAGCCACATCATAAAGACAATTACCAAAATCATAATCAAGGTAACTCTCACAGTACAGTTGTATTTTTTTATCAGGGTATTTTTCTTGAAGTAATTTTAACATATCTTTGGCAATATCCAAGCCCGTAACCTCAATTTCGGGGAAACGATTATAAATTTCCTCCAATTCCAAACCTGTACCGATACCTAAATCAATCAGCGTTTTCGTGTGAGGAGGAAAAAAAGATGCAATAATCTGTTTGCTTTCCATTCCGCCAAGATGTTCAATATGCTTTTCCTCGTATATTTGAGAACGATTGTTAAAAAAATCACTCATCTCTTCCAGTACGGTTGTTGCTAAATTAATTTCAGATAAATCAAATTCGTTTTCTATTGCCTTTTTCATCATATTTTTGCTTTTAATATTCTTTTCAAATAGTCTATATTAAATTTCCCACTTTGTTGTCCCACTGCGCTGTCCGCCGCTTGCCGATAACTCTTAAATATACGCAAAATTACAATTATTCTTCATATTCATGACATTTTTTGAAATTATTTATACTCAGATATTTATTTTCCGTTTTCAAATGCGTATTTTGTATATCTTTTTTATATTTTTGCAAAAATTTATATTCAAAATACGTATGCCGTTTAACTGTCAAAATTACCGATTCTCAATCGGTGAGCATTATAATAAAACTGTCATCTTTGTGCATTTCCCGTACAATTCTTTATGGCAAAAGGAATTGAAAGAAAAATTTCCCGCCGGTAAATGGAGCGCATCGAAAAAATGCTGGTATCTGCCCGACAGTAATGCCATCCGAAACGAAATCGGCATGCCGCCTAAAACAGAACCGGGGAAAGCTGTTATCAGCCAAATTCACCCGGTTAATCTTGCTGCTCTTAAACGAATGCATGAACTGCTCTTGCTCAAAGCTTACAGCCCGAACACCATCAAAACCTATTGTAACGAATTTTCACAATTGCTTTATCTGCTTAAAGATTCGCCTGTAGATTCGCTGACACCGAAACGCTTGCGGGCCTATTTCTTGTATTGCATAACGAAGTTGAAGTTGTCGGAGAATCTTATCCACAGCCGTATGAATGCCGTAAAATTTTATTTTGAACAAGTGTTACGTCGCGAAAAAATTTTTTTTGAAGAAATTCCCCGCCCCAAAAAGAAATCGACTTTGCCTAAGGTGATCAGTAAGAATGATATTGTTAAGATTTTTGCTCAAGTGAACAATCTTAAATATTTGCTTATGCTTAAATTGTGTTACGGAATGGGTTTACGGGTGAGTGAGATCGTAAATCTGAAAATTACCGACATTGACAGCCGTCGGATGCTCGTGCTCATCGAAAGCGCTAAAGGTAAAAAAGACCGCTGTGTCCCCCTGCCGGCATCCATACTTGATGATCTGCGGATTTATTACCGCACTTATTGTCCCAAAATATATTTGTTTGAAGGTCAGTACGGCGGACAATATGCCATTCGCAGCGTGCAATCGGTTTTCAAAAACGCCATGCGAAAAGCCAAAATCAACAAAGTGGTGGGAATTCACGGATTGCGACACAGTTATGCCACACATTTATTGGAATGTGGAACCGATATGGTTTTTATCCGAAAATTATTGGGACACAAAGACATAAAGACTACGGAAATCTATGCCAAAGTGAGTAACCGCCAATTGGGCAATATCAAAAGCCCGTTAGACGATTTATAGCCTTTTTTAACTGTCGAGCCGGGTTAAAGTCCGCCGAATTTGTCCATGCTGTATTATGCCGCATGCTTGCGCCCGGCTACCTGCTTTACTACTGATTATTAATTACATTACCTGTTTTTTTTACTTTTTTAAACAAAAAAACGGGATAAATAGATGGATTGCATTTGAATATTGTATAATTTTGCGCCTTTGTTGAATAAATATTCACAAAAATGAAGAGTAAACAAACGCGGTGGGCTGTTATTCGGGAAGTAATCGCAAAAAATAAAATATCATCGCAAGAGGAATTTTTGCAAATTCTTGCAGACAGAGGCTTGATATTGACTCAGGCAACGTTATCCCGTGATCTGAAGCAGCTGAAGGTGGCAAAAGTGCCGGACGCTTCGGGGATTTATATTTATGCTTTGCCGGCCGGAATGACGATGAATAATGTTGATGCAGATGCAAACCGACAGGATGGTTCCGCTCCGGCTTCCGGTTTTTTGTCCGTTGAATTTGCCGATAATCTGGCGGTGATCAAGACCTTGCCCGGATATGCAAACAGCATCGCTTACCTCATTGATCAGAGTATCAAAATGGAAATCATGGGAACAATTGCCGGAGACGACACCATTTTGCTTATTCCGCGTGAAGGTTTTTCACGAAGTCAAATCATGAATGCACTTTCGAATTATATCCCGAATTTGAGGTAAAAGATAAAAAACAAAATCATCATTTACACACATTGAAAATGGAAAATAACATCAAAATAATGGTAGCTGACGAAAGCCATGTTTCTTATGTTCAAACGATTCTGGACACCATCGAAGCTGCGGCGAAAGTGCGCGGAACCGGTATTGCAAAACGCACTCCCGAATATGTCACCCGGAAAATGCTGGAAGGAAAGGCGATCATTGCATTGACGGATGAAGGTGAATTTACCGGATTTTGTTATATCGAGACATGGAGCAATAAACAATTTGTGGCCAATTCGGGATTGATCGTGGTCGATAAGTTTCGCGGACACGGGTTGGCCAAGTCGATCAAGCGGAAAGCATTCGAACTGTCCCGCGAGCGTTTTCCCGATGCCAAGATTTTCGGGTTGACGACCGGTCTGGCTGTCATGAAAATCAATTCGGAACTCGGCTACAAACCCGTTACTTTTTCCGAATTGACGGATGACGAAGCTTTCTGGAAAGGTTGTCAAAGTTGCGTCAATTATGATATTTTGCAACGTACCGGCCGAAAAATGTGCTTGTGCACCGGGATGCTTTTCGATCCGAAAGGCAAAGACAGCAATGAAGAACATCTGTGACCATAATTAAAAAAATAAACTATTGACATATGAAAGAAAAAGTTGTTTTGGCATTCAGCGGCGGACTGGATACTTCGTTTTGCGCCAAATATTTATCCGCGGAAAAAGGATATGAAGTGTATACGGCCGTGGCCAATACAGGCGGATTCGGCGAAGAAGAATTAAAATCCGTTGAAGAACGGGCTTATCGGCTGGGTGCCGTAAAACACGTTACTCTCGACGTGACAAAAGAGTATTACGAAAAAAGCATCAAATACATGGTTTTCGGAAATGTGCTTCGTAACGGCACTTATCCTATTTCCGTGAGTTCCGAACGGATTTTTCAGGCATTGGCGATCATTGATTATGCCAAACAAATCGGTGCGGATTACGTGGCGCATGGAAGCACGGGCGCGGGAAACGATCAGGTACGTTTCGATCTGACGTTTGACGTGCTTGCTCCGAATATCAAAATTTTGACGCCGACCCGTGATCTGGCGCTGACTCGCGAATATGAAATCAATTATTTGAAAGAACACGGATACAAGGCGGATTTCAAAAAAATGGAATATTCCGTTAATAAAGGATTATGGGGAACAAGTATCGGCGGAAAAGAAACGCTGAAATCCGACCAAACGTTGCCCGAATCGGCTTATCCGTCTCAATTGACGGCTGCGGGAGAGGAAATTCTGACGATTAACTTTGTGAAAGGAGAAATCAGCGCGGTCAACGGCATTGAATATTCCGATAAAGTGAAGGCGATTCAAGAAGTGGAAAAAATCGCTTCCCGTTATGCGGTCGGACGCGATATGCACATCGGCGACACGATTATCGGCATTAAAGGTCGTGTGGGCTTTGAAGCTGCCGGGCCGATGGTGATTATCCATGCGCATAAAATGCTCGAAAAACATACGCTCACCAAATGGCAACAATATTGGAAAGATCAGCTCGGCAATTGGTACGGCATGTTTTTGCATGAGGCTCAATACCTTGAACCGGTGATGCGCGACATCGAAGCGTTTTTGGAAAGTTCGCAAAAGAACGTCACCGGAAAAGTGATCGTTAAACTTCGTCCGTACAATTATGTATTGGTCGGTATTGAAAGCGATTTCGACTTGATGAAATCCGATTTCGGCGAATACGGCGAAGTCAATAAAGCATGGACGGCCGATGATGCCAAAGGATTCACCAAAATCCTCGGTAATCAAATGAAGATTTATTATGCCGTACAGAACAAAAATAACAGCGTAACGTAATAACCCGATAACATCATGATAAAAATCGGAATTATAGGAGGAGCCGGTTATACTGCCGGAGAATTGATTCGTTTGTTGATTAATCATCCCGATGCCGAAATTGTGTTTGTGAACAGTGCCAGCAACGCCGGAAACAAAATTACGGATGTACACGGCGGACTCTACGGGGAAACCGATTTGGTGTTTACCGGCGAATCTCCGTTGGAGGAAATCGACGTGTTGTTTTTTTGTACGGCTCACGGCGATACTAAAAAGTTTATGGAAAGCAACCGTATTCCCGAAGATTTGAAAATCATTGATCTTTCCATGGATTATCGTATTGAAAGCGAGGAACATAACTTTGTTTACGGATTGCCCGAATTGAACCGGAAACGGATTGTCCGGGCGAAATACATCTCCAATCCGGGATGTTTCGCAACCGGTATCCAATTGGCGCTTTTGCCGTTGGCCAAGAATTTGATGCTGAACGGCGAAATCCATGTCAATGCAATCACCGGCTCAACCGGGGCGGGAGTGAAGCCTGCGGCAACAACGCATTTCAGTTGGCGGAACAATAATATGTCGGTTTACAAAGCATTTGACCATCAGCATATTCCCGAAATCAAACAGTCGTTGTCGAGCCTGCAAAACAGTTTTTCGTCGGCTGTCAATTTTATTCCGTACCGGGGCGATTTTCCGCGCGGGATTTTTTCGACCGTTTATTTGGACTGCAATGTCGAGTTGTCCGAAATAAAACGCTTGTATGAAGAGTATTATGAGGATCATTCGTTCACTTTCGTTACGGATAAAAATCCGGATTTGAAACAAGTGGTTAATACGAATAAATGTCTGCTTTATCTCGAAAAGCACGGCAATAAATTATTGATTATTTCGATTATAGATAATTTATTGAAAGGCGCCTCCGGACAGGCTGTTCATAATATGAATTTATTGTTCGGTTTGCAGGAAAAAGTGGGATTGCTTTTAAAGCCTGTCGGATTTTAAATGTATTGCATAAAATGTATTATTTGCCATGAATTTATTTGATGTTTATCCATTATTCGATATAGAAATTGTAAAAGGAAAAGGTTGCCGCATCTATGACAATCAAGGGACGGAATATCTTGATTTATACGGCGGCCATGCGGTTATATCCGTAGGTCACACGCACCCGTATTATGTGCGCAAGTTGACGGAACAGGCAAACAAATTGGTATTTTATTCCAATTCGGTGTTGAATTCGTTACAGACGGAATTGGCTCAAAAATTGGGGAAATTGTCGGGATACGACGATTACAGTTTGTTTTTGATAAATTCCGGTGCGGAGGCCAATGAAAATGCCTTGAAATTGGCATCTTTTCACAACGGACGCCGGAAAATCGTATCGTTTAAAGGGAGTTTTCACGGACGGACATCGGCTGCCGTTCGAGTGACGGATAATCCGAAAATCATAGCGCCGATTAACGATGCTTTGCCGGTGACTTATCTGCCGTTGAATGATATTGATGCGGTACGGAATGAACTTGCCGCAAAAGATGTTTGTGCCGTGATTATCGAAGGGATACAGGGAGTGGGAGGGATTCAATTGCCCGACACGGAGTTTTTGAAACAGATTCGCGAGATTTGCACGGAGACGGAAACGATTTTGATTTTGGATGAAATTCAATCCGGTTACGGTCGCAGCGGAAAATTTTTCGCACATCAATACGCCGGCATTCGTCCGGATATTATTACGGTTGCCAAAGGGATGGGAAACGGATTTCCGATCGGCGGCTTATTGATCAGCCCGATGTTTAAACCTGTTCACGGCATGTTGGGAACCACGTTCGGCGGAAATCATCTGGCTTGTGCGGCTGCGATCGCGGTATTGGACATCATGGAAAAAGAAAATTTGATGGAGAATACATCCAAAATCGGAGAATATTTGTTGTCGGAATTGAAGAAATTTTCCGAAATCAAACAAGTTCGGGGAGAAGGCTTGATGATCGGAATGGAATTTGATGCTCCCGTCAAAGAAATTCGCTCGAAATTGTTGTTTGAACATCAAGTTTTCACGGGTGTTTCGGGAACGAATGTCATTCGCCTGCTTCCGCCTCTTTGTTTGAGTTTGAATGAGGCGAATGAATTTTTGGAAAAATTTGAAAAAACACTTAAAAAGAAATAAATATATGAGAATAACAATTATCGGCGGCGGAAATATGGGCGGAGCCATTGCGATGGGTTTGGTACGGGGAACATTGGTGAAGGCGGATGAAATATCGGTGGTTGATTTTTCGCAAGCTTCTTTGGATAAATTAAAAGCGTTTAACAGCGATATTAACGTGACCAAAGAAGCCTATGGCAGGGTTAAAGATGCCGATATTATTATTTTTGCCGTGAAACCGTGGCAAATTCAAGGGGTCATGGAAGACATCAAGTTTAAACTGAATTACGAAAAACAGTTGTTGGTTTCGATTGCGGCGGGTGTGTCGTTTGATGCGTTAAACAGGTATTTGAAGCGGGACGATGCTTCGTCGTTACCGATATTGTTCCGCGTTATTCCCAACACCGCGATCGCCGTCCGTCAAAGCATGACGGTCGTTGCTTCCTGCAATGCGTCTTCCGGACAAGAAAAACTGATTCTTGATGTATTCAACGAATTGGGGAAAGCCATATCCATTCCCGAATCTCAAATGGCGGCTGCCACGGCACTCGGTTCTTGCGGAACGGCTTTTGCCATGCGGTATGTGCGTGCGGCATGCGAAGGTGGCGTGGAACTCGGTTTCTATCCCGATGCGGCTAAAGAAATCGTTTTGCAAACCATCAAAGGTGCCGTCGAATTGCTGACAGCTTCCGGCAATCATCCCGAAGCGGAAATCGACAAAGTTTCCACTCCCGGCGGATTCACCATCAAAGGTCTGAACGCCATGGAAGAAGCCGGTTTCACATCCGCCGTCATCAAAGGATTGAGAGCAAGCGGGGTGCAGGATGTAGTATAAGTTCGCACACGGAAGTACACGGAAAACACGAACCCTTTACCGATAAAAATCTTTGGTGAGCATTTTGAATGCTTCACTGTAGTGATGCCGTCCGATTTCGATGATCAGTTCGTTTTCTTCGAAGTCGGATTTTTTTCGGCTTAATTCGATCAGGATTCGTTTGGAAGATGAAGTCGGGGTTGGTTTTACGCGGGTGATTCGTTTGGGAAATAAATGTACGGAAGCGATGATTTTATGGAGTTCGGATTCGGCCGAAACCGGCAGAATCAGTGATATTCGGCCGTTGTCGGTCAGTAAATTCAGGCTTCCGGCAATTAACACCCGTAAGGATAATGCATGGTCGTGCCTTGCGAGTTGTCTTTTATTGTCGGGAGGCAGCAGAGAACCGGAAAAATACGGTGGATTGGATACGATTAAATCGTATTTTTTGTCGGTTTGTTCGCAATAATCGGTAAATGAGGCGTGATATACAGAAATTCTGTCGTTCCACGGTGAATTATTAATGTTTTCGACAGATTGCAAATAGGCGTCGTTGTCTATTTCCACGGCATCGACGTGTGCGTCCGATCGTTGCGCGGCGATAAGTGCGATCAATCCGCTTCCGCTTCCGACATCCAAAATGGTTTTGCATCCGGAAACATCGGCCCATGTTCCCGATAATACACCGTCCGTTCCGACCTTCATCGCACATTTGTCGTGAAAAACGGTAAATTGTTTAAACGAAAAATACGGGTTCGGCATAAACCTACGGTATTTGATTATTCAGAAGTTTGGAAGCCTTGTTCTGTTCCGGATGCAAAGAAAGAATTTTTTTTGAAAATTAATGAGATGTATTTTGCAAATCAAAAGAAAACACTATCTTTGCAACGTTTTTGAAAAAAGAGACTCAAGATTCAAAGACAAAATTTTATCAGAAGAAATCGGGCGTTTAGCTCAGCCGGTTCAGAGCATCTGCCTTACAAGCAGAGGGTCGGCGGTTCGAATCCGTCAACGCCCACTTGAAAATGAAGGACTTACGATAAAAAGTAAGTCCTTTTTGTTTTATTGGGACATACAATTTGCATACAAGTTGGGAAATTTGAATTATGTCAAGTCGTTGACGGGAGTTTCTTTTTTCCACCAATAAACCCCTTACTATACCGGAACATCATAAAAATCAATATTCCACCGTAAATAATCTGGCGCATATTGGCAGCAATGGCATTCGGCATACCAACAAAACGCAGTGCTTCTGGCAGAAAAACAAGAAAGGCAGCCGCGATAACACTTCCCCATAGATTCCGCATTCCGCCGATAATCACAATAGAAAGGATAAAAATAGATTCATCCACAGTGAAACTTGTCGGGTCAATATAACTGATATAGTGTGTGTAAAGTACACCCGGAATAGCAGCGAGCATTGCGCCGACAGTAAACGCGATAACTTTGGAAAGATATACATTTTTGCCCAACGATTGCGTAAAAATTTCATCTTCACTCAATGCCCGCAATGTACGTCCGAATGAAGAATCGGTCAATTTTTTGAGGAAAAAGAATATCAGGGTGACAAAGAATAGCACTAAAAGCAAGAACATCCATTTGCTTTCTATCTCAATTCCAAACAGTGAAATGCTCGGAATACCCGGTATGCCGAGCGGTCCTCGGGTGAGTGACATCCAATTATTCATTAACGAAAATACAACGACTTGAATACCCAAAGTACAAATAATAAAATAGTCGTCAATAGTGCGCAGGGCAATGGCGGATACAATCAATGCCAATAACCCGCTTAGTAGCATAGCAACAGGCAAAACCAATAAAAACGGAAGTTGATAATTGACAGCTAACAATGCTGCGGTATAAGCGCCGACACCGTAAAATCCAGCATGTGCCAGTGAAATCATCCCCCCGAAACCGGCAGACAGATTCAGGCTTTGCGACAACATCACGTATATTCCGACTAATATTAATAAATGCAACAGGTATTCCATATCAAATTTCTATTTTCTTTAATCGTTTGCCGCTAAAGCCAAGTGGTTTGGCTATCAAAAACAAAATCAAAATAATATATGCTACGGCATCCATCCATTGACTGCCAATATAATAAGCCGACAAATGTTGTGCCGTTGCCAACAGTAAAGCTCCGCCTACCAGTCCCCAATTACTGCCTACACCACCGATAATCATTGCCACCACACCATACAGCAACCAGCTAAAACCCATTGTTGGTTGCATATCCGTATCGAAAGCAATTAAAATTCCTGCAACCGCCATTAATGCCGAACCAATGCCAAACGCCCACAAAATAACTCTATCAGAAGGAATCCCGACAATATTGCTCAATTCGGGATTACTTGCCACCGCACGGATATTCCGCCCGATACGGTTGTATCTCATAAAGAACACGCAAGACACAAACAGCACTAAACATACCACAATCGTGATAATTTGAATATCGGTAATGTACGCTCCCAGAAATTCATTCCCTACTTTGACTTCGCCTGTCCGCACACTTTTTGTATCATCGCCCCAAAGCATAGAAATTACGTTTTGCAAAACGGTATATAATCCTAATGAGGTTATCATTAATATCATAGGTGAGGCGTTGCGTTTTCTTAATGGTTTGTATAAGGTTATTTCGGATAACATTCCTACGGTTGTGGCGCAAATTATGGCTAAGGGAATGGAAATTGTTATCGGAAATTTAAGTTGTACGGAAAATAGATAAGTGAAATAGGCGGAAAAGGTTAGGGTGACAGCGTGGGCGATATGGAAAAAGCGGACAGGGCAATAAATCATTGAAAATGACTGACTTATTAAAATGAATAATAAAAACGACAACAATATATTTACAACTATCTGCATCATGTTCAAAAAATTATTTTGTAACCGTTTTCTTGTAGTAATGCAATTGTCTTTTCGCGATTGTAATATGCCGTATGGAATTGCTCTTGACCATTTTTGATTAATTCAGCATTAAGATATGCTCCCGGAAATGTGCCACAATCTATGGTAAAAAAATCGCCTCCTCCTTTAATCAATTCTAAATTAATATCTATTCTTTCTCGTGTATTAATAAATAACTTCGTTTCGGAAAATATCAATTTGAATAGATAATTAACAAATATATAATTCTCGTCATCAATTATAAACTTACTATTTTCAACAGATAATCCCATAGCATATTTTAATCGAGGATTTCCGATAATATAAGGCTCTATACCATAAGTTTTTCTTATGTACAAGCCATGTGCAATTAAATTAATGACATCTTCAACCCAATTACTTAATCCAAATAATATTGCAAAAGCATATTTTTTTATACCTGCCTGAATAGACCTATCAAAAGTATCTATTCTATAATTGAAATCCGATTTTGGAGTATTGTTGGGGTGCCACTTTTTGTAATCTTTGGAATATGTTTCCATCCATAATAATACAAAATCAACTCCAGCATCATTCAAAATTTTATAATCGTCTAATGATAAAGAAGGTGCATTAATACCTATTTCAAGTTCTTTGCCAATAGATTTTCCGATAGATTTCGCTCGTGTTATTCTTTCTGCAATACGTTTTGCAGAGAAATTTGTGTCAGTAGCATATACAAACTCAATTGCGGTGTAGCCCCATTCAAGAATAAGTCTAAGTTCTTTTTCGAAATCTTCATCATTTAGTTCTGTACGCAAAACATGAGTATTACTTTTTCTAAAACTACAATACGAACAATCATCTATACATTTGCTTGTATGGTACTGTGGAATAATGGCATGTAAAGTATTATTATTCTTTATCTGTCTTTGGGCTGAAACAACATTAATAATCTCTTCCTTTTTTTCTTTACTGTTTAAACACACAGATATGAGCGTATAAATATCGTTTATACTCATATCTTTTGTATTATCTAATAATGACTCAAAAGTTTTATCTGAATAACGAAGATTCGATATAGAAAAAAATGAATATGAATACATTATTTTTTTTTTTGAATTACTAATCCTATTTCATTGTATTTGGGATTATTAAAATCTTTATCTTTTATTGGGTTATGGCTCTCGATTTCCAAATCAAAATTATCAAGATAAGATTTTATACTCTCTTCATTTCTAGGTTTATATGATTGAAAAATCTTTATTTGTTCTATTGATTCAAAACCGTCAAGAGTAAAATTATTATTGTTTGTTCTCCACAATTGCAAGTTAAAATATCCTTCAAAAATGTCTTGCTTATAATTATCTCCTGTCGTTATTTTGTTTTGAAATTTAAATTCATAATACTGTTTATCAATAGTATTAATACCAAGAGGATTTAATGAGATATTAAAGAGTTTTAGTACAGAATCTGTTTTATACGATTCAATCAATTTATTTAGGTTTTTTATTTTTAAACTTTCATCTGAAATAGTCGTATTATTAATTTCAGTTGTTACCAATAAATAATCCCCTTCTTTCATAAAATTAGATATGTTTCTAATTAATGGTTCTTGTGAAAACAAAAATCCATTTGCAACTAAAATTACTATAAGTGGATTATTGTCTGGCCTGATATATAACCATTCCTTTGTTACATCTTCGCAAATATCATGAAAATGAATATTATTATTAACTTTATTGTGTCGCTTTAGCCATACTAATTTTTCGTGTGTTCTTTCTAAAATATTTGGACTAATATCCACAAAGGTATAATTTTGTATTTCCCTTTCGTCTTTTCTGATACCATTTATTATGGGCTCAATTTCGATACCAGAGCCAACACCTATGTGCAAAACATTACAAGTTCTAATATTCTCAAGTTGTATTTTGAACAAAAAATCTCTAAGAAAGTTTTGCTCTCTTCTACCTAAATCATATTCACTTGTTTCATTAATTTCTTTCCAACAATCTCCACCATAAGCATGATAACAATACGAATGAAATATAGTGTTATCTTTCTCTTTAATTGATTTTAAGTATTCTTGTTTAGAGTCTTTAATCCTTTCTTCAATATACTCTATTGTATAAAATCTATTCCAATTCTCACTAATATAGCTCGCAAAAACCTTTAATGATTTTGCTTTGTCATTTGAATCTAAAGGATTTAAATCTATAAGAGTTATTTTAGGTTTCTTTAGGGTAATATTTTTGTCATCATCGAAATGGATTTCCCATTCCAAAACAATCTCGCTGTCAAAAATGGCATAATCATATTTATTTACTTCAATATTAATGCCTTCCGTCTTTAAATAATCGTATGTTGTAAAACGAGTATTGTCATCAGAAATACCATTGACTTTCTTAAAAAATAAATAAAAAGGTTCATATACAAAGAAATTTTCCAATTCACTTTTATGCAAAATAATAAGCCGTTTTCTATCAATATTATGTTTTGCTATATCTTTCCATGCCTTCGTATGCTCTGGAGTATATTTTTCTTCCAAGTTTTTTTTAATAATATCAGATTTCCACCATGTATCAAATGTGTCTTTTGTTTGTGTAACCAATGTTGAAATTATCTGTTCGTAATCTAAATCAGAAATCAGAGTTTTAACCCATTCATAAGGGTTAAAAGAATTTGTTAAAAATAGGGATGTATCAACTTCATAGTAAAGTTGCTTGGAAAAATTGGAATAAGTATGACTATTTATTCTGAAACTTAATTCATTAAACTTTAAAGCTAATTGTTTAGCTATGAATTTCGCAACAATCCATTTTATACCCCCCTCTTTATTTCGTAAAAGTCGCAATTTATTTTCAAATGACTTATCTTCTGCATCAATAGTCATTATTTCAATAGCTTGGTTTAGTTTAGAGTTAATTTTAGGGATTTCTCTATCTACCAATTCTTTATACTCTTTATGATATTTATGGAAAAGACCTATTACTTCAGTTAGAACACATGAAACCAAACTCCAAATAGCCGCAACGCCCCAATCATGCGAAGTTAAAGAACAAAGAGTAGTCCCACTTTGATACAGTAAAGCAATAAAGCCTATTACAAGAGTAATGAAGATGCTTAAAGAATGGATATTAATTACTTTTTCTAACAAATTCTTGATTGTATATTTCATATATGTTAAATTTTTTAATTACACTACCATTAGAAGAAAAATTGATAATACTGTTTATTCCTTGAAAGTCTTTGATTTGTTTCATGACAGCCTCAAAATCAATTGTATTATTTGATTTGTTTTCTGAAATTATTTTTTCTATCAATTTAAAACAATCATACCCTTGAATAGCAAAGGCATCAGGTTGTTGTTTGTATTTCAGTGAATAACTATCTATGAAAGTTTTATACAGACTTGTTGTGTCATTATCAAATGAGGGATAGCTGAATACAACACCATTAGCAGAAATATCAGATTGTTCTAAAAATTTCGGGTCATAAAAATTAGAAGAACCAAATATTTTGAAATTACATCCTAATTCTTTAATCTGTTTCAAAATTTTTGAAGTTTCAGCATAATATCCTGGCAAATATACTGCTTTAATATTCAATAGTTTCATTTTATTGATTTGTGTTTTGAAATTCGTTTCTCCATCTCCATATCCTTCAGAAAACAGAATTTTTATATTCTCATCATGACATCCTTTTGTAAATGAGGAAACAATCCCAACGCCATAATCATTATTGATATATAAAATCCCAATAGAATCAATCTTTTGCGAAGCAATGTATTCAGACATAAAAAGTCCTTCGTAATTATCAGAAGGTAAAAGACTATAAAAATAATTTCCTTCATTAAATAAGTCTTCTGCGGTAGCATAAGGCGATATAAGTACTTTTTTGTCTTTAGAGGTAATCGGTATAATCGAAGCCGCAACAGAACTTGTTGCCCCTCCAATTAAAACATCTACTTTATTATTTGATAAAAGTTTGTTTACCACAGTAGTTGCCGTTTTTGCCTCTCCCCTTTCATCTTCATATATTAATTTTATCCTATCTTTGATATTAGATTCAGAATAAGCTAAATCAATACCATTCTTAATTGCTACTCCATATTTGGAATAATCTCCTGTTAGGGGAAGTAGCACCCCAATTTTTATTTTTTGCTTATTTTGGCATGACCAAAATGCAAACGGCAATATCATAATTGCTACTAAAAGAATTTTTACTCTTTTCATTTCTTATTTATTTTTACGTTGATAATTTATTTTATGTTTAAAATTTCATTTTCAACGACAAAGTTGCACATTTATTTTATTATTGTAAAAAAATTTCTTTGATACGTTTACCTATCTGCTAACGCATCATATCCGCTTTTGCATTTACCTTTACTGCTAATTGTCAGCGCGTGTTTTCTATCAGATAACAAACATCTTTGTAAAGCTGGCTTTCGGCTTGCTTGTCCAGTAAAAATGTATTTTCGATATGCTTATTCATTACGCTGTATTTTTTATCATACCTAACTCCAATTCAATCTCCTTATTTACAACATCTTCCATTAACTGCCTTTTATGTTCAACAATTACAAAGGTAATGTTATTTTTATGTAAATCTTGTATGCAATTTTTGAGGGTTTCGCAATTGGTAACGTCCACGCCAGCAAAGGGTTCATCTAACAATATTAGCTTTGGCTTATGTACAAGCATATTACCAAAGGCAAGAATTTGTTTTTCACCGCCCGATAAATGAAACGGTGTGCGCTTCCGAAAGTTTGCAAGCAACGGCAGCGTTTCATAAACTTTTTTTATTCGTTCTTTGGCATCGCTTGTTTTGTATATGCTTGCTGCCGTGAGTAAGTTCTCTTCTACTGTAAATTCCTCAAAAACATTCTTTTTTTGCGGCATATATGCTATTCCTTTCCGAAGCATCTGCGCTGTCGGCAAAATGGTAATATCCTCGCCCTTGAAAATGATTTTTCCCTTCGGGGTCCAAGTTTTCAATAAGCCGTATATTGTTTTCAGCACCGTACTTTTGCCAGAACCATTGCCACCTGTCAGCAAAATAATTTCGCCTTTATTAACTTCAAAAGAAACATCGGTCAATACTTGTTTTTTTCCGTAACCGGTCGTTAAGTGTTCTACTTTCAACATACCACCCCATTTTTCATATTCAAAACTTGGTCGCTTGTGGCGTTGATATAATCGGGATTGTGTTCGATTTGTAAAATCGTTTTTCCCTCTTGTTTTAACTGAAGAACTAAATTTCTTATTTTTACCAAATTATCTTTGTCAATTCCAGCTACTGGTTCGTCAATCAATAACAAGTCGGCATTGTTGGCGATACAGCAACCGATTGTGAGCAATTTCTGTTGCCCGTAGGATATTTCGCCTGCCAATTCATTTCGTTTTTCGGCTAAGGAAACTTTTTCAAGTATTTCGTCTGTTCGTTTTCGCTGTTCTTTATCGGGATTGGCAACCATTCGCTTTTCCAATGCCAACAGGATATTTTCGTAAACCGTCATTTGCGTGGCAAGTCGTAAATCTTGAAATGTCCGCCCGATACCCAAACGGTTAATACGGTAAGGCGCAAACTTTACAACTTTCTTCCCTTTAAATTCTACAACGCCTTTTGTCGGTGCAAGAAAACCGGAAACAATGTTTATCAAAGTTGTTTTTCCGGAGCCATTACCGCCTTTGAGTGTATAGACATAACCTTTTTCCAAACGGAGATTCACGCCATTTAAAATTCGGACATCACCAAAAGATTTATGTATATCGCTAAGGGTTAACATTAATATGTATTTTTGTCTGATTTTTAAAAGACTTTTTAAAAAGTACCCACAAAAGTATAAAAATATTTTCATATCTCAAAAATATTGGCATAGTGGTTTACAAACAAACTACTATTTACTCTTTTTCAACGATTCCGCATCCTTATTAAATCTCTCTGCCTCCTCGTTATTTCGTTTCACCCTCTCCAACCTTTCCGCTTTTTCCTTCACCAACTCCTCGTATTTCTCTACTTGTTTTCTAATGATTTTGATACTATCACTGTATTTGAATTGCTGTTCTAAGCGGTAAAGACCTTCTTCATTCGTCTGCCCATGCATCTTGATATACCTATATTTCAAATTATTATTCTTGTATTGCCCGATAGTTTGTCGTTGGTCAGCAATCACCCAAAACAGTCCGAATATAACAATAACCAAAGCTACCCATGAAAAGAAAAACCAAATGGATTGAATATTAATAGTATGCCGGTAATGATGCTCAACTATGGCAGGCTTGCGAGTTTCTTCTATCACATTTTCCAACTGTTTTGTCACAGCACTTACTGTGGACAAAACAATCTGTACAGATTCTGCCGACTTATCTGTCTTTTTATCCAACTTTTCGTTTATTGTTTCAAACATTTTATAAATCTCAATAACATCTATCTTATTCATAATTCTTTATTTTTAATCGTTTATAATCTAAATCCTTTTTTCTTTTTATTCTTAAATTTGTGTTGTTTCAATAATTCCGCTTCATCGGAGTTATAATCTGTTCCCGACGGTTGAATGTCGAACAACTCACCCAAAGCCGAACCGATATTTTCCAAAACGGAAAATTGATTTTGAAATCGGCTATGTTCCTTTTGAATGTGAGTGTCTTGCACCTTTTCATTCTGTCTCAACTGAAAATCAATCTTACTGTAACTGAATTGCCGGTCAACCTTTGAGCCGTTGAATGTATATCCGTTCTTTTTAAACCGTACTCCCTGAACCTCGTTTGTGTTGCCCTTATATTTGAAATTCATCGTAATACCTTGCTTTTTCAGAGCATCATGTAAATCTTTCCAACTCCTGCATTTAGAAACGGCTGCTTTCAGGGCATCGTAAATCTCGTATTTCATTTTGTCCGGCTCTTTTAAGTGATGGATTTTCACGTTTTCCTTGCTTTGTGCAAGATACAATTCGTACCTTTCAGTCAGTTCCTTGCAAATCTTCTCACTGCGGTAGCGGTCGTTTTTGTCCGGAATCGTTTTGCCGGTATTATCTATCCGGTTAAAAGCAATATGGATGCATGGATGTTTCTTGTCGTAAAGCCTGCTTCTTTATTCCCCGCATTTGAATATTGCGGAGACGCTCTGGAGAAAGTTGAAAAAGGAATGGATTAATCCGGATGATTATAGTAATAAAGATACCCTCTTTTATTCTCTCAACAGGTGTATGACAAGTATCGGTAATAATTTGAAAATTAATTTTTGTCATTTTAATGGACCCTGATTTTTATCATATATTTTTAATCCAATCCTTCCCATTCTACCTGTAATATCTTTGCAATTTGGTGTAAAACGACCAAATTCGGCTGTTTACGATTACAAACATAAGCATTGACCATATTAAAACTTTTTCCGGGTTTTTCAGCAAGTCGAGTCTGTTTAATTCCTTATCTTTGTATTGTGATGAGAGGTAAATTAAGGGTAATAAATTCGTGCAGGAAAAAGCTATATTGTTTGAATAATTTAAAATCAATTTTAATAATCAATGCCTGTATTGCTGCCGGCAGGTTGTCGGGTGATGCAAGCGCAAACGAATGAAAATGAAAAAGAAGGAGGAAATCCGATGAAAGAAGTATGCGAATTTTTGAAGCGTTGCGGTGTGTATTTCATTGCTACCGCTGACGGCGACCGGCCGTGTGTCAGACCATTTGGCACGGCTGCCATTTTTGAAGATCATCTGTATATTCAAACAGGCAGACGGAAAAATGTGGCGAAACAAATGCAAGCCAATCCGAAAATCGAAATCTGTGCTTACGACTCTGTTTCGGGTGTATGGTTGCGTATTGCCGCAACGGTTGTGCCCGATGAACGCCGTGAGGTAAAAGTGTTTATGCTTGATGAATATCCGTCGCTTAAATCAAGGTACTCGCCCGACGACGATAGTACACTCGTGCTGTATTTGACGAATGCCACGGCAACTTTTTATTCGCCTACAGGTGAGCCGGTTGAAGTAAAATTTTAAGAGTTTAATGATAGAATATAAATGTATGAATAATTTCACATTCCACAATCCGGTGAAAATAGTTTTCGGACAGGGAACCATCGGTAATTTAGATAAACTGCTCCCGAATGATGCTGCTGTTTTAATGATTTACGGCGGCGGCAGTATCAAAAAAAACGGAGTTTATGAACAAGTTACGGACGCATTGAAAAATCGTTCGTGGAAAGAATTTCCGGGAATCGAACCGAATCCGCATTTCGAAACGTGCATGAAAGCGGTCGAGTTGATCCGGAAAGAAAAAATAACGTATTTATTGGCTGTCGGTGGTGGTTCCGTAATTGATGCAACCAAATTTATCTCGGCGGCTGCCTGTTTCGAGGGCAATGATGCATGGGATATTCTTGCGAAAGGCAGTCCGGTCGAAAAAACGCTTCCTTTCGGCTGTATATTGACTTTGCCGGCAACCGGTTCGGAAATGAATAACGGCGCGGTGATTACACGTGCTTCCACTCGAGAAAAATTGGCTGTTCATTCGGAGCTGTTTTTTCCCGTATTTTCGATATTGGATCCGATAACAACCTATTCTTTGCCCGATCGTCAGACGGCCAACGGCATCATCGACGCATTTGTGCATGTGTGCGAGCAATATTTGACATACCCGGTCGATGCCTCTATACAAGATCGTTTTGCGGAAAGTATTTTGCAAACATTGATCGAAGAAGGCCCGAAAACGCTTAAAAAGCCCGATGACTATAATGCCCGCGCCAATGTGATGTGGGCGGCGACCATGGCGTTGAACGGTCTGATCAGTTGCGGCGTGCCTCAAGATTGGGCTACTCACATGATCGGTCATGAAATCACCGCTTTTCACGGGTTGGATCATGCACAAACATTGGCTGTTGTGTTGCCTGCATTATTGAAAGTGATGAAAAAAGGCAAAGAAGAAAAACTTCTTCAACTCGGAGAAAGAGTATTCGAGATCAATATCGGTTCCATACCGGCCCGGATTGATGCGACTATAGAAGATGTCGAAACTTTTTTCCGTTCGCTGGGGGCAAAAACCAAACTCGGAGAATACGGCCTGACTGCCGATGTGATTGAGCCGATTGCCAAACGTTTTGAATCCCGCGGATGGATATTGGGTGAAAGGCAGGATATTACGCCCGATAAAGTGAGGGAGATTTTGAAATTAGCGTTGTAAAATGAAAATTTGAACTAATTTAATATGATTTTATCAGATCTTATTATTCGAAACAGAAGTTATCGTCGATTTGACGGTACGTATGAAATCAGTGTCGAAACGCTGAAAGAATTGATTGATTTGGCTCGTTTGTCGCCTTCGGGAAAAAACATGCAGGCTTTGCGGTATGTGTTGAGTGTCGGCAAAGAGCGGAATGACAAGATTTTTCCTTGCTTGACGTGGGCGGCCTACCTTCGCGATTGGAACGGTCCCGAACCTCATGAACGTTCGACGGCCTACATTGTCGTTACCATGGATACGCAACTGACCGATTACATTTTTTGCGACGACGGCATTGCCATGCAAAGCATTTTGCTGGGAGCCGTGGAAAAAGGATTGGGCGGCTGCATCATCGGCGCCGTACATAAGGAAAAACTTCGGGAAGTTTTGTGTTTGCCCGAACATTACCGGATATTATATGTCATGGCATTGGGTAAACCGGTCGAAACGGTGGTGATCGAAGAAATGCAAAACAACGATATCCGGTATTGGCGGGATGAAGATCGTGTACATCATGTTCCGAAAAGACGGTTGGAGGATTTGATTATTCAGCCGGAATAAAGACGGCCGGTAAAATAACGGGGAGGCATTAAAAGTCGAGATCGATTTTTAATGCCTTCTCAATTATTTAATATTCAATTTTTCAATTGTCCGCTGTCTAAGTGAACATCCATTTGCGGGAACGGGAATGTCAGTCCGTGTTTGTCGAATTCGGTATAAACTTTTTCGTTCAGATCGTATTGCAACGGGAGAATATGTTCGGAGTTGGTCCAAAAACGAACCAGTATCTTCACCGAACTGTCGGCCAGATCACTCAGAAAAATGGCGGGCGCCGGATTTTGATGTACACGTTTATCATTGTTCAACAGATTTAATATGACTTCCCGTGCTTTGTCCACGTCATTGCCGTATGAAATGCCGATGATGCAATCCACCCGCCGTATTCCTTCCTGATTGGAATTGGTGATCACGCCGTTTGAAAGCGTGCCGTTGGGGAGATACACCGTTTTGTTATCGATGGTTTTTATCCGCGTGGTGAAAATATAAATATCTTGCACCGTGCCGGAAAAACCACTTTGCGTTTCGATGAAATCACCGACTTTAAACGGTTTGAATAACAGAATCACCACGCCGCCCGCAAAGTTTTGCATAGTTCCCGACAATGCCATGCCGATGGCTAATGATGCGGCTCCGAGAATGGCGATGATGGAGGTCATTTCGATTCCTACAGTGGTCAACACGATGATGATCACCAATATTTTCAATATGATACTGATCAAAGAAGACAGGAAACTCAATAACGACGGTTCGACTTTCCGTGCGATCATGATTTTTTTGAATGATTTGGTAAGTTTGCCTGCCAGCCACAGTCCGATGATTAAGATAAGGATTGCGGTGAGCAGTTTTACACCGAAGTGTACGGCCGAATCGACATAGTTTCCGAAACGGTCGGTAAATTGGTTGATGGTTGAGATGTCCATTATGAAATGTATTTGTTTATAATTTGTTTTTAAATGGCCGACAGGTACTTATCTTCCATGTTTTTAAAAATCACGCAAAGTAAATTGATTTTTTACGGATTATTCATTCTTTTTTTGTTGATTCTTTTTAATTGTTTGTTAAAAATGTGAAAAAACGAGGGTGCTTCGATCCGGATGTTTGACGGACATATCGATCATTCGCCCGAAGAAATAGAAAAGATGATTCATAATATCATTGCATACGGAGAAAAATATGATGTCCCGACCCCATATTTACAACTGTTGCAAAAAAACGCCGCCAAATGCTTACCTTTGTAGAATTTCAATGATCCGGACAGTATATAATAAAAGGCATTGTTAAACAGGTATAGACAACCCTTATTTTTGTAATTCCCTTAGCAGCCCGGTAATATATCTGATCTTTGCCCTTATTCGCTTATTTCAGGGAATTTTATTGACATTTATTGTATTTAAATAAGGGAAATAAGGGTGAGACCGCTTAACATTGTATCGGCTGCTAAG
>JGI24699J35502_11134160_pt1 | contig 40832 bp, 35 predicted proteins | sample TergutMp193P4_FD_35502 | JGI IMG/M metagenome (IMG submission 35502)
CCGCTTGAAGGATTGCTGCTGTCTGTCGAATTATCAACACTCGTCCGATTTGTACGATCGGTAATATTGTCGTCGGAATGAGTACGCCCTTGCGTCCCGGTACTTCTTGTCATTTTTTCAATACCGGATGAAGAAGAGCGACTGTTATAAACCACTTTACCGGTTGTCGGATCATAAGTATATTCACCGCTTCTGACTGTTCGGCCGGAAGAAGTACGTCCGGTAGTACCATTGTCAGACGCTGAACTCCGCATGGTAGTTCCGGTTCTGCCGGATGAATACGTATTTCCGGATCTGACGTCTGAACGTGTACGGGTACCTGCGGTATAATAATCATTTCCCGAATCATATCTCGTCGATCTGCCGCCGGCGGGTGAATATCCTCTCCGTCCGTTACTGTAGTAAGCATACGGGGCATAATGATGTCCGCCATAATAAGAGGAATAGTATCCTCCGCCCCAATAACCGGAATAATACGGATAATAGCCTCCGTACCATCCCCAGGAATATCCGGGCCAGCCCCAATCCCAGCTCCAGTTCCAAGCCCAATACGGATCACACCATACATTCCATCCCCAACCGAAAGACCAGCCCCCGTACAGGCCGCCCCAGCCGTAGTAGTAAGGACTTCCGTAATTATATCTGCCGTTAATATAAACATTCCAATTATTTTCAGGAACATAAACATTAATGTCATCGCTTCCGGTTATAACCACCGAATTAACATTATGAAACCGGTCGATACGATCGCTGTATTGATAATTATCTTCGTCTGACGTATATTCATCATCATTATAGGCAATGGTATCGGGTTCATCATTATTCCTGTAAACACGATTATACTCATCAACACTCACCGTCATGGGTTTGTTGGATGTAACAACGATTTGCGGTTGTTTTTCAGGCGCTTTGGTTACTTCTTTCTTGGTTACTTGCGGTTCATCTTTCTCCGGTTGATAATAATAATCTTGTGCACCGGCCGTAAACAAAAATGAAGCCCACGCCAATCCGATTAATAGTGTATTAATTTTCTTTTTCATAATGATTATTCCTTTCTTTCCTTCAAATTCCTTCAAAATAACATGTTTCTTTTTTTAAGACTATTTATGTTTGGATAAGTTTAATCCGTTAATTATTAAAAAAGAATAAAAAAAGAGATTACTTTTGCATTCCTTTTATCTATTCTCTCACAAAGATAAGACTTTATCATAATAAACAACCAAGTTTGTCGGTGTTTAACATTTGCCCATTTAAAGATTTATGAATTATTACGAATATTCTTTTTCTATTTTTCCGAACAAGGAATTTATCGGTGATATTCTTTCCGCCCTGCTTGCGGAAATCGGGTTCGAGAGTTTTGTTCAAACCGGCGAAGGTTTGACGGCTTATATTGCATCGGAAAATTTTGACCCGAAATTATTTGATGATGCGCTTTCTTCTTTCAAAGCCGATTATCCGGCTTATCAAATCCGGTACAGAACGGAAGATATTGCCCCGACCGATTGGAACGAAGAATGGGAAAAGCATTATTTCAACCCGATTATTATTGACGATCAATGTGTTATACACAGTTCTTTTCACAAAGACATTCCGAAAATGCGGTACGATATTCTGATTGATCCTAAAATGGCTTTCGGAACGGGACATCATGAAACAACTTCGTTAATGATTTCGGCCATGACGGATATTGATTTAACCCGGAAATCGGTATTGGATATGGGTTGCGGAACAGCGGTGCTGGCTATTCTCGCCGCCATGAAAGGCGCTGATCCCGTGGTTGCCATAGATATTGACGAATGGGCGTATAATAATTCATTGGAAAATATTCGATTAAACCGGACGGAGAATATATCCGTCAAGCATGGAGGCGCCGAAATCTTAGGAACCGGTGACGTTTATGATTATATCTTTGCCAACATCAACCGAAACATTCTGCTGAACGATATGCATCATTATGTTCGTTGTATGCGGAAAGGCAGTGTTCTTTTTATGAGCGGCTTTTATGTCACAGACATCCCCGCTATTCAAAAAGAGGCCGGACGATTGGGTTTAGATTATGCCGGATTTTCGGAGAAAAATAATTGGGTTGCTGTGAGGTTTAATTTTTGAGAGTTGAGAGTTAAGAGTTAAAAGTTGAGAGTTGGGGGTTAAAAGTTAAGTATGGTGGAAAAATAGTTTATATTTTAAACGCCAAGTCGCAAAGGCGAAAAGACGCAAAGTTTAAAATCTTTGCGGCTTTGTGTCTTTGCATCTTCGCGTTTAAAATAATTTAAATTAATGATTATCGGATATTGCACCTACCTATCCCCAAATTGGGCGTAAAAATGTAATATTCGTTTTTTTTGAAAAATCCGGTCTGAAAAATATTGCCTTCTGTCCCGCCGGGGACAACATATCGGTAGAAAGGAGAGTCCTTCCGGTGACCAAAGTCCCGGCAGGGACGTAATGTAAAGAAGAAAACATGTTGTCCCTGACGGGACAGAGGGTGAAGGAGGGTGTTTTTCTACCGATATAATGTCCCTGACGGGACAAAAAGAACGAATATTTTCTTGAAGCATCGACACATTTTTACACCCCGCCTGCGGGGATAGCCGGGTACAACATCCGATAATCATTTTTAAATTAAATTTTGCCGGGTACTTAAGAGTTGAAAATGTCGAAAATTTTAAACGTCATGCAACTTTCATGAATTTTTTGACTCTTTAAAATACCCGACTTAACTCTTAACTCTTAACTCTTAACTCTTAAGTTAGGAGTTATAAATCGGTAATGGGTTTATACTTGGGAACCAACGATTTCATAACGATCCAACCGATCAGATAAGCAACGGCACAGAAACAGAAAACAATAAAATATCCGGCAGTCTTGCCTTCAAAACCTAAAAGCTGAAATTTTTCAATCTCTGCAAAAACGAATAATTTACCGGAGCCTTTGTTGATTATAAAAGAACCGATACCGCCGGCCATTCCTCCGATTCCGATAATGGTTGCAATGGCTTTTTTGGGAAACATGTCGCCTACGGTAGAGAATATGTTTGCCGACCACGATTGATGAGCAGCTCCCGCAAGACCGATAATAATAACCGAAAACCAGTACGAGTATGCGGCTAACGGCTGTGCCAACAAGATAAGCAGCGGAAAGAAAGCAAATATCAACATGGCCCGCATACGGGCGGTATAGGGGTCTTTGCCGGTTTTATTAATGATAATCGTCGGTAATTTACCTCCATATAAAGAAAGCATTACAATAGCATAAAGAACTGTGAGAGGCAATATTTTTTGCCTTTCCGTCAGTTTGCATATTTCTCCCATGTATTTCGGCATCCAGAACAGAAGAAACCACCATACGCCATCGGTCATAAATTTACCGAACGCAAACGACCATGTTTGTTTATACCTGAAACATTGAAGAAACGATACTTTTTCTTTTACGACAACATCCTCCGATTCTTTGTCGGAGAGAATGTATTCCAATTCCGCATTGTTTACGCGCGGATGTTCGTCCGGTTTCTTATACAGGAATATCCAGAATCCCATCCAAATGAATCCCAGAATACCGATAATGAGGAAAGCCCATTCCCAGCTGAAAACCGCAGCCAACGGAATAATGCTTACCGGAGCGATCATGGCGCCGATCGTTGCGCCGGAATTAAAAATACTTGTGGAATACGCCCTGTCTCTTTTGGGAAAATATTCGGCTGTAGCCTTGATGGCAGCCGGAAAATTTCCCGCTTCTCCAAGCGCCAATATCGCACGGGCAAAAATGAATAATCCCATTGAAATGCTTGCCACCCATGCAATGTCGGATATCCCTTTAATAATTTCTTTCGCTCCGATAAATCCGACAAACCAACTTCCCTCCGCAATTCCGGAAACAGCTATGCCGCAAAATGCGTGTAAACAAGCCCCCACCGACCATATTCCGATAGCCCATAAGAATCCTTTTTTTGTTCCCATCCAATCGACAAAGCGACCGGCAAACAGCATACATACAGCATAAAATAATGAAAAAAATGCCGTGATCGTTCCGTAATGATTATCGTCCCAGTGAAATTCCGACTGGATTTCCGGCGCGAGCAGAGACAATACTTGCCGATCCAAATAGTTGATTGTTGTGGCAAAGAACAGCAATGTGCAAATAACCCATCGGTAATTTGTCATTTTTTGATTTTGATTGTTTAAGGTATTCATTGAGATTCATTAAAAAAATTATTTTTTCACGCCGGCTATAATGTTCAATGTTTCTTTGCACAATTGTGTGATTTTACCCCAATCTTTGCCGGCAATCACATCCGCCGGGAAAAGATTGGAACCCATTCCCACACAAGTGACTCCGGCATCAAACCATCCTTTCAAGTTAGATTCTTCCGGTTTTACACCGCCGGTCACCATTAACATCGACCACGGCATGGGCGCTCTCAATCCTTTAATGAAATTCGCGCCGAGTACGTCGCCGGGAAATACTTTACAGATATCGCAACCCATTTCCTGCGCAAAACCCACTTCCGATACAGAACCGCATCCGGGGATATAAGCAATCAATCTTCTATTCGCTATTTTGGCTATTTCGGGATTGAATAATGGTCCTACAATGAAATTCGCACCCAATTGAATATAGAGTGAAACCGTTCCGGGATCGACAACGGATCCGATTCCCATGATCATGTCGGGACATTCCTTTGCCGCCCATTTATTCACTTCCGCAAATACTTCGTGGGCAAAATCGCCGCGGTTGGTAAATTCGAATGCTCTGACCCCTCCTTCATAGCAAGCCTTGACCACATTCTTTGCCACTTCGGCATCTTTATGGTAAAAAACGGGTACCATTCCCGTCGAAGCCATTGCGCTGATGACTTGTATTTTTGAAAATCGACTCATAAAGTTAAGAGTTAAGAATTAAGAGTTAAGAGTTAAGAATTAAGAATAAAAATTATTTATTGTAACTCTTGATTTTAAATGATTATCGGCTTACACGCCCCGAACCGTCGCCTTTCATCAGGTTTTCCACTTCGGAAACGGTAACCAGATTGAAATCTCCGTAAATCGTATGTTTCAGGCAAGAGGCGGCAACCGCGAAATCCAACGCTTTTTGGTCGTCGGTCGGATAAGTGATCAACCCATAAATCAATCCGCCCATGAACGAATCTCCACCACCTACACGATCGACAATGTGCGTAATGTCATATCGCTTGGAAACATGCAATTTTCCGTTTGAATATAAGCATCCGCCCCACGTATTGTGATTGGCGTTGACGGAACCGCGAAGCGTAATGATCACTTTTTTGGCGCGGGAAAATTTTTTCGTCAATTGCATACAAACCGATTCAAATTCGGCTGCATTCACTTCACCACCGGTATGAGACACGTCAAAACCTTCGGGCTTGATTCCGAATACCGCCTCGGCATCTTCTTCGTTGCCCAATATAATGTCGCAACCTTCCACCAAAGCCGGCATGATTTCCGTCGCCGTTTTTCCGTATTTCCACAAGTTTTTGCGAAAATTCAAATCTGTAGAAACCGTAACACCCATTTTGCCGGCCACCTCAACCGCTTCCAAACAAGCGTCGGCGGCGCCTTGAGAAAGAGCCGGCGTAATTCCCGTCCAATGAAACCATTGAGCATCTTTAAATACTTCTTCCCAATTCACCATACCGGGTTTAATGTCGGCAATGGATGAATGGGCTCGATCATAAATCACTTTCGAAGCACGGGCCACAGCGCCTGTTTCAAGAAAATAAATTCCTAAACGCTCTCCGCCCCTGATCATGTTTTTGGTACAAACATCGTATTTATGAAGTTCTTTCATGCAAGCGTCTGCGATGTCGTTTTGAGGCAAACGGCTGACAAATTCCGCATTTAATCCGTAATTGGCCAAAGAAACAGCCACATTGGCTTCTCCACCTCCGAAAGTTGCGGTAAATTCTTTGGCTTGACTGAAACGTAAATAGCCGGGAGTTGCCAAACGCAACATGATTTCTCCGAAAGTTACAATTTTCCTGCTCATTTTGTTTTATTAATAAATTGTTTTTATCGACGTAAAGATAGTTTTTTATAATGCATACTTGTTTTATTTGCCGCTTAAATTTAAAATCGGAAGAAATTTTCAGCATTATTATAGGAAACATTTTCCACCATTTGACCTAAGAAGTCGAGTTCGCTTTCGGGAAGCAGTCCGCTTTCCACATCTTTCCCGATCAAATTACATAGAATACGACGGAAATATTCGTGACGCGCATAAGACAAGAAACTGCGGGAATCCGTCAGCATGCCGACAAAACGGCTCAGCAAGCCCAATACCGAAAGTGAATTCATTTGAGCTTCCATGCCGATTTTTTGGTCTAAAAACCACCATCCGGCACCGAATTGAATTTTTCCGGCGACACTTCCGTCCTGGAAATTACCGATCATGGTGGCTATCAAATCGTTGTCCCTCGGATTCAAGTTATAAAGAATGGTTTTCGCCAATTTATCGTCCGTATCCAAACGATCGAGAAATTTAGACATCGCTTTAGCGACGGTGAAGTCGCCGATCGAGTCGAATCCGGTATCCGGTCCCAATTTTTTGAACAATCGGGTGTTGTTGTTTCGGATGGTGCCGTAGTGGAATTGTTGCGCCCAGCCTTTTTCCCAATCCATGACGGCAAATTCATACATCATGGCCGATTTGAATTTCAGTATTTCTTCCCGGGTCAATTCTTTGCCGCCGTACACCTTATTAAATATAGCATCGATTTCACGTTGTGTATAATCTTCGGCATAAAATTCTTCGATCCCGTGATCGGAAAGTTTACAGCCTGCTTCGGCAAAGAAATCGTGACGAACACGAAGCGCTTGCAACACATCCGCGAATTTGTTGATGGTGACTCCCGACACTTGCGACAATTTTTCGATGTAAGCACGAAAATCAGCCGGAACTTCAACGGCCATCGCCTTATCGGGACGCCATGTCGGAAGCACTTTTATTTCGAATCCTTCTTTTTTCAATGCAAGATGATATTCCAATGAATCTACGGGATCGTCAGTGGTACAAACTACTTTCACCCGATATTTTTTCATCAATCCGCGAGCAGAGTATTCGGGAGTACGCAATTTGGCCGTACATTCATCGAAAATTTCTTCGGCTGTTTCTGGTTTCAATATTTTTTCAATGCCGAAAGCCGTTTTCAATTCCAGATGAGTCCAATGATAAAGCGGATTCCGCATCGTATAAGGAACCGTTTCGGCCCATTTTTCGAATTTTTCCCGGTCGGAAGTGTCTTTTCCCGTACAATAACGTTCGTCCACACCGTTTGTACGCATGGCGCGCCATTTATAATGATCGCCTTCCAACCAAATCCGGCCCAAATTATCGAACATTCTGTCATTTGCAATAAATTCGGGGTTTAAATGACAGTGATAATCAATGATCGGCATTTTTGCCGCATGTTCATGATACAAATTTCGTGAAGTTTCTGTTTCCAACAAAAAATCTTTGTCTAAAAATTTTTTCATAAATGGATGATATTAATTCAAAATAAATTCAAAAGATACGCTTTCGTGTTCGCACACGAAGATAATAATAGTTCTCGGAATACAAAAATTTTCTATATTTGTGCAAAAATAACTATGAGTATGCGTCCAAGACCTCTAAAATCGAACACAGATTCGACCGGCACGGACTTCCGGCAGCATCGGCCGAATCAACAAAGTTCAGCTTTTTCAATTGAACTCCGTGTTTTTTCGAAACTATTTTAACGATTTGTAGTATATTTTAACAAACTTGACCCGTTCATCATGAAAGAATATCCGAAAAAATACAGAATTAAAGATATAGCCAAACTTGCCGGTGTTTCTGCCGGTACTGTAGACCGAGTTTTACACAACCGGGGGGAAGTATCGGAAATCAGCGGAAAAAAAGTAAAAGAAGTGCTCAAAGCCATCGATTATCACCCGAATATTTTCGCCAGCACACTCGCTTCCAAAAAAACATATACGTTCATCTGCATATTGCCTCATTATCATAAAGGTGAATATTATGAAGCCGTTGAAGAAGGTATCTCAAAAGCCGCCGCCGAATTTGGAGATTGGAATGTTTCCGTCAAAATGAACTATTTTGATCAGTTTGATGAATCGGATTACAGAAAGGTCTGCGAAGAAATTCCCGATTCGCATCCGGACGCCGTATTGATCATTCCTGTTTACAAAGAGGCGACAGCCGAATTTGCGGCAACGCTGAAAGATCATGATATTCCGTATGTTTTTCTCGACTCTCAGGTCGAGCATACCAACCCGTTGGCGTATTTCGGACAAGATTCTTACCGGAGCGGGTATCTGGTTGCCAGATTATTGACGGAAAATCTCGACCGGGACAAAGAAATCGTGATTTTCAGAATATTGAGGCATTCTCAAAGCAAAGACAATCAATCCATTGCCCGGGAAAACGGGTTTATGGCTTATTTAAAAGAAAACAATCCCGGAGTTATTGTTCATCCGCTTCATTTACATGCCGCCGATGAGGAAGAGAGCCGGAAATTGATGAATCATTTTTTCACCGGGCATCTGAATGTTTCGTCCGGAGTCATTTTCAATTCCCGGGCCTACATGATCAGTGAATATCTGTCGGCGCGGCATTTGCAGCACATTTCGTTGGTGGGATACGATTTATTGAGCCGGAATGTGGCCGGTCTGAAAAACGGCATTATCCGGTATTTGATCGGACAACGCCCCGAAAAACAAGGATATAACGCCATCAAAGCGTTGTCCAGACATTTTGTTTTAAAACAACATGTGCGGACGGAAAATTTCATGCCGATCGATATTTTGACGAAAGAAAATATCGATTTTTTCATCGATTTTGAATAAGAAATGAGATTTTCAGCGGGAAATAAATGAAACCAATGTGAAATTTACCCTTTTTCTTGCTATTTTGTTGTACCTTTGAATTCGAGAATATAAGCATGTTGTTTTCTGTGTGCGCACACGGAGAGTCATAAATCAATTTAATACTATAAATATGAAAGCTTTAAACAGAAAAACAGTTCAGGTCCGGACATATCCTGAACGCATCATTCAATTTGGTGAAGGTAATTTTTTACGTGCATTTGTGGATTGGATTATTTTTAATATGAATGAAAAAACCGGATTCAACAGCGGCGTAGTGGCGATTCAGCCGATCGAAAACGGCATGGTGGATGTGTTGAACGCTCAAGACGGGCTTTATCACTTGAATCTGCAAGGAATCGACAAGGGTGAAAAAATCGACAGCATTCAACTGATTGATGTGATCAGCAGAGGCTTGAATCCGTACACTCAATTTGACGAATATCTGAAATTGGCCGAAAATCCGGACATGCGCTTTGTGATTTCAAACACGACCGAAGCGGGCATCGCATTCCGCGCCGAAGATAAATCGGACGACAAGCCGGCTCGATCTTATCCGGGTAAATTGACTCAGCTGCTTTATCATCGTTTCAAAACATTCAACGGCGACAAAAGCAAAGGCTTTATTATATTTCCCTGCGAACTGATTTTCCATAACGGCGCCGAACTTAAAAAATGTATCGAACAATACATTCAAATCTGGAATCTCGGAAATGAATTTGAAAGTTGGTTTCATGAGGCATGCGGCATATATTCTACGTTGGTCGACCGCATTGTTCCGGGATATCCCAAAGATACGATTGATTCGATTTTGCAAAGAATCGGCATGGAAGATAAGTTGGTGGTGAAAGGCGAGATTTTCCATTTATGGGTGATTGAAGCACCCGAAAGCGTTGCCGAAGAATTTCCTGCCGATAAAGCGGATTTGAATGTTTTGTTCGTTCCGAACGAAAAACCGTATCACGACAGAAAGGTAACGTTGTTGAACGGCCCGCACACCGTTCTTTCTCCGGTTGCTTATTTATCGGGATTGGACACCGTAAGGGAAGCGGTTGAAGATCCGGTCGTGGGCAAATTCGTGCATAAAGTGATGTTCGACGAATTGCTTCCGACTCTTGATCTTCCGAAAGACGAACTGGAAAAATTCGGCAACGATGTGTTGGATCGTTTCCGTAATCCGTTTGTAAAACACTTTGTTACCGGCATCATGCTCAATTCGTTTCCGAAATTCAAAACCCGTGATTTACCCGGTTTGAAAATTTATTCGGAACGAAAGGGGGAATTGCCTTCGGGATTGGTATTGGGATTGGCCGGTATTTGTGTATATTATAAAGGAGGAAAACGCGGTAACGACGTCATCATTCCGAACGACGATAAAGTCATCACCGACCTGCTGACCGAACTTTGGAAAACAAACGACCCTCAAAAAGTGGCGGAAGGTGTTTTGGCTTCGGAATATATTTGGGGTGAAGATTTAAATCAAATTCCCGGATTTACCGACAAATTGGCCGGATACATTCAATCGATCCTGAATGTGGGAATGTTTGAAACAAGTAAAATTATTTGACAAATGGACAATTTACAATTTACAATTTGACGAATATCAAAAATGTGTGAATAAATAGATATACATATGAATAAATATGATTTAAAAGACCGGTTACAGGATTTTGCCATTCGAATCATAAAAATGGCTGAAAAATTACCGGATACCGCCAGCGGATTAATCGTAAAAAAGCAAATTATACGTTCCGGGACGTCTCCGGGTGCAAATTATCGTGCAGCTTGTATCAGTAAATCCGGAAAAGATTTTATCAACAAACTGAAAATAGTTGAAGAAGAATTGGACGAAACGATTTATTGGCAAGAAATCATTATCAAAACGAATATGCTGAAATCCGATTTATTACAAAGTTTAATGCAAGAAAATAAAGAACTTCTATCGATCATTATTTCATCCATAAAAACAAGTAAAAATTCACTCTTATCATCAAAATACAACAACGATGAAATCTCCGACAAATTGTAAATTGTGAAATGGTAAATTGTAAATTGTAAATGGTGAAATGGTAAATCCCAAAACTATGTCGACAAAATCTATGCAAATAAATCCCGACGATAATGTGGCCATTGCGATTATGGCACTGTCCACGGGTGAAAAGGTGAATGTGGATAAACACCACGTGGTGCTGAAGGAAGATATTCCCGCAGGACATAAATTTGCGCTGAAAGAATTGAAACCGAACGACAACGTGATCAAATACGGCTTCCCGATCGGACATGCCGTTTCCGATATTGCGGAAGGCGGATGGGTGAATGAAAAGAATGTCAAAACAAATCTCGAAGGATTGTTGAATTACGAATACCATCCGAAAGAGGTGAAATTAGACATCCCCAACCGTCATTTGACGTTCAAAGGATATAAACGCGAAAACGGTGAAGTCGGAATCCGCAACGAAATTTGGATTGTGCCTACCGTCGGTTGCGTGAACGGAATCGCCGAAGCCGTCATCAACGATTTTAAATCACAAATCGGGATGTTGAAAAACATCGACGCCATCGAAGTGTTCAAGCACAATTACGGGTGTTCTCAATTGGGCGACGACCATGAAACGACCATGAAAATTCTCCGGGACATTGCGTTGCATCCGAATGCCGGCGGAGTATTGGTGTTGGGTTTAGGGTGTGAAAACAATCAGCTCGATGTTTTTCGCAAGTTTTTGGGGAAATTCCCGGAAAACCGGATCAAATTCTTAGTAGCCCAAAAAGTGAAAGATGAACATGCCGAAGGGTTGAAACTGCTTCACGAATTGTACGACGTTGCTTCGAAAGACGTTCGCGAAGAGGTTCCGCTTTCTGAATTGAGAATCGGACTGAAATGCGGCGGTTCGGACGGATTTTCCGGTATAACGGCTAACCCTTTGCTGGGTGTATTTTCCGATTTTCTGGTTGCTCAAGGCGGAACGACTGTTTTAACGGAAGTTCCCGAAATGTTCGGCGCCGAAACCATTTTGATGAACCGGTGCGATTCGTTCGAAATGTTTGACAAAACCGTGCAACTGATCAACGATTTCAAAGCGTATTTTATCAAAAATAATCAACCTATATATGAAAATCCTTCTCCGGGAAATAAGGCCGGAGGAATTTCCACGTTGGAAGAAAAATCATTGGGTTGTACGCAAAAATGCGGCAAATCTTTGGTTCGGGACGTTTTAATGTACGGAGACCGGCTGAAAACAAAAGGATTGAACCTGTTGAGTTCTCCGGGAAACGATTTGGTGGCATCAACCGCATTAGGCGCCGCCGGTTGCCAGATGGTATTGTTCACCACCGGGCGCGGCACTCCGTTCGGCAGTTTTGTCCCCACCCTGAAAATATCGACCAACACGCTGCTGTACGAAAATAAACCGGGATGGATCGACTTCAATGCCGGGGTATTGCTTCAAGAAAAATCGATGAACGATTTACACGAAGAATTTATACACTATATCATCAAAGTGGCAAGCGGAGAGCAGGTGAATAACGAAAAACATCATTTCCGGGAAATCGCCATATTCAAAACAGGTGTAACGTTGTAAAACCGATCAAGTTTTTTATCCGATCCATTCACCTTTCAAGGTTTTATAATGAATTGAAAATCAATAATGAAAATATTTTCACTTAAAAAATAGTTAAAAAATGATTGGAAATGTCAAAAACAGTTTCTATATTTGCACTCGTTTTTAAACAACCAAACAATTAATGCGGATGCCGAAAAGCATATAGAGTAGGCTTTCTAATAATAATTTGAAATGAAAAAGTTTTTGACTTTGGCAGTAGTTGCCTTATTAGCAGTGGGTGCAAACGCACAAAAAGGTTCTACGTACATCGGTACGAGTGGTATTTCTTTTTGGAATACTGATGAAAATGCCGGACCTACTTCCTCCGGTTTTCTAACAGGCTTTAACATAGGCACAGGAGATTTAAAAGGGTCTCAATTCGGGGTGGCTCCTGAATTGGGTTATTTTGTTGCCGACAACATGGCCATCGGCGCTTCATTGGGCTTTACTCTGACTAATCCTGACGGAGATAACAACAATATCACTTCTTTGGGAATTGCTCCGTATTTCCGTTATTTCTTGGTTCAAAAAGGAAATTTCGGGTTATATTTGCAAGCAGGAGGCCAATATGATATAAATTTTTACCAAGCAGATGGAGTTGATAATTTGAATCACTTCAATGTCGGAGTTCTTCCGGGTATTTCTTATGCTTTCTCCGACAAATTCTCTGCAGCTGCATCTTTCGGTTGGTTAGGTTATGATTATTGGAAACAAGGTGATAGTGATGGTGGTACAGTTGGTCTTAAAGTGAATGGAAGTTCATTGAATTTCGGTTTATACTACAACTTCTAATCAACAGCTTTTTTAAATCAAAGAACCTTGCTTAATATGACAAGCAAGGTTTTTTTATGTCTTGAAAACATATTATTTTTGGGCAAAAGAAATCGTAAATATAAGAGAATGCCGACATCCCCTGTCATATATTACATTGATGCAATCCTGCCGCTTCCTTTGGCAGATTTCTATACTTACAAAATTCCCGGACACCTGATTGATGAAGTCAAAATCGGATGCCGTGTTGTCGTTTCTTTCGGAAAGAAAAAATTTTATACCGCAATCGTTATCCGGATACATGATAAAGCGCCCGAATATGAAACCAAAGAAATCACCTCCGTATTGGATCATACGCCGATTGTCACCTCACAACAATTGAAATTATGGGAATGGGTCGCCTCGTATTACCAATGCACATTGGGCGAGGTCTATAACGCCGCTTTGCCGGCCGGGTTAAAACCGGGCAGCGAAACCACCGTTTTTTACAATCCGGACTTTTACCCGGAAACTGAACTGACCGAAAAAGAACAGCGCATTCTTTCCGAATTTGCGGCGAAAGATAAATTGACATTGTCCGAACTTCAAAAATCGTCGGGAATAAAAAATGTACCGGCTGCGGTAAAAACACTGCTGGAGAAAAATGCTTTATTGATTAACGAAGAAGTTAAACAAGGTTATAAAGCAAAAACCGAAACCTACCTTCGTTTATCCGAAGATTTTTCCGGCCGGGATCGTTTGGAAAAAGTGTTTGACGAATTATCGCGGGCGCCCAAACAATTGCATGTATTGATGACGTTTTTGGATTTGTCGCATTATTTTTCTTCCGAAATTCCCCCGAAAGAAGTTTCCAAAAAAGAATTAATCAAAAAGACAGATACTTCCGAAAACCCGGTCAACAGCCTGATCGAAAAAGGAATCCTGCTTGTTTACCGGAAAGAAATCAGCCGATTGCAAAATTTTTCATCCAAAATATCATCGGTCAATACTTTAAACGATATCCAGCAAAAAGCCTATTCCGAAATTATTCAATCATTCGAAAATAAAGACATCATTTTGTTGCACGGCGTCACCTCCGGCGGAAAAACCGAAGTATACATCCGGCTGATAGACGACGTCTTGAAAAAAGGCCGGCAAGTGTTGTATTTATTGCCCGAAATTGCATTAACCACTCAAATCACCGACCGCATCACCAAAGTCTTCGGCAATAATGTCCGGGTCTATCATTCAAAATTCTCGGACAACGAACGGGTGGAAATTTGGAATCAATTGCTGCATGACCAAGGGTGCAAAATTGTATTGGGGGTGCGTTCGTCTGTTTTTTTGCCCTTTAAGAATTTGGGATTGATCATTATCGACGAAGAACACGAAAACACGTACAAACAACAAGATCCGGCCCCGCGATATCACGCCCGCAATACGGCCATGATTCTGGCGGCAATGCATCGGGCCAAGACCTTGTTGGGAACAGCGACTCCGTCCGTCGAAAGTTACTTTCACGCCAAAACCGGGCGTTACGGATTGGTAAAAATAGAGAAACGATTCGAAGAAATTGAATTACCTGAAATCGAGATTGTCGACTCCAAGAAATTGTATAAACGGAAACAGATGCAATCTCACTTTTCGCCGTTGTTGTTGGAAAAAATAACCCGGGCGCTCGAATCGAACGAACAGATTATTTTATTTCAAAACCGACGGGGATTTGCACCCTTGTTGGAATGCAAATTATGCGCTTGGATTCCGAAATGCGTGAATTGCGATGTCAGCCTCACCTATCACAAATATTTCAATCAGTTGGTATGCCATTATTGCGGCTATGCCGTCAACATTCCCGAATTATGTCCTGCCTGCGGTAATCCGTCATTAGTCACGCACGGATTCGGAACGGAAAAAATAGAAGAGGAAATAAAAGTTGTTTTTCCGAATGCGTCTGTTTCACGAATGGATTTGGATACCGCCAAAAACCGGGCTTCTTACGAAAGAATAATCCATGATTTTTCTTCGGGAAAAACCGACATCTTAATCGGAACTCAAATGATTTCCAAAGGATTGGACTTCGATCATGTCAGCGTCGTAGGGATTTTAAATGCCGATAATATGATCAATTATCCCGATTTCCGCTCGCACGAACGGGCATTTCAGTTGATGGTGCAGGTAAGCGGCAGAGCCGGAAGAAAAAACAAGCAGGGAACAGTGGTCATTCAAACCGGCAATCCGACCCATCCGGTCATCCGGCAAGTCAAAGAAAATGATTATGAAGGTATGTTTCACGAACAATTGGCTGAACGAAAAGTATTCCGTTATCCGCCTTTTACACGATTGATCTATGTGATGGTCAAACACAAAGAGCATCCGGTTGCCGTAAAAGCCGCTGCAAACATGGCCGAGGCGTTGCGTCAAGTATTCGGAAAAAGGGTTTTGGGGCCGGATAAACCGGTGATTGCCCGTATTCAGACTTATTATATTCAAAAAATCATTCTGAAAATCGAAACCGAAGCCTCTCAAGAAAAGGTAAAAGATATTCTCAACCGGATCCGGCTGCAAACGTTGCAAAATCCCGAATTTAAATCGGTTATTATTTATTATGATGTGGATCCGATGTAATATGAATTACGAATTACGATTAAATTCTAAACATGATGAATAAAAAGAAACTGCTTTTCGTCTGTCTCGGAAATATCTGCCGTTCCCCTTCCGCCGAAGGAATCATGAAAAAACTGGTGAAAGAAGCCGGATCGGAAAATAATATTTACATCGAGTCGGCGGGGACTTCGGGTTGGCACGAAGGCGAACTCCCCGACTCTCGTATGCGTGTTCATGCCAAACGCCGCGGATATGCATTGGACAGTTTATCGCGTTCCGTTCGTCCGAAAGATTTTGAAGAGTTCGACATAATTCTGGCCATGGACGACAATAATTACCACATCTTGAAAAACTGTGCGCCGAATCTCGAATGTGAACAAAAAATATATCGGATGACCGATTTCCGCAAACGGTTGAAATATGATCATGTTCCCGACCCGTATTACGGCGGTGCCGACGGGTTCGATTTAGTCATCGATATTTTGGAAGATGCCTGCGAAGGACTTTTGGACGCCATTAAAAACAACAAAATCTGATTTCCCGAACTCATAACTCTTAATTCTTAACTCTTAACTCCTAACTTTTGAACGATACCTACAAAACAATTGCCCGTTTTTCCGAAGGGATTTACAAAGAAAAATCCGGTCGTTTTTTGTCATTCGCACATCCTGTAAAAACGACGGATGAGATTAAAAGCATGGTGGAAAAATACAGAAAAGAATACTACGATGCCCGGCATGTTTGCTATGCTTATATGCTCGGACACGAGCGAAAAATTTTCAGAGCCTGCGATGACGGCGAACCTTCGGGAACTGCGGGAAAGCCGATTCTCGGACAAATCAATTCCCGTGAATTGACCGACGTCTTGGTTGTTGTCGTCCGGTATTTCGGCGGAATAAAATTAGGAACAAGCGGGTTAATCTCCGCCTACAAAGCCGCCGCCGCCGATGCCCTCGAAAACAACGAAATCGTCGAAAAAACAGTCGATGAAGAAATTTCGATCAAATTCGAGTATCCTTTTTTGAACGAGGTCATGCGGATCGTAAAAGAAGAGCATCCGGAAATCATCCGACAATCGTTTGACACGGATTGCCTGATGATTCTGGGCATCCGGAAAAGCGAAGCGGAAAAATTGAAATCCCGGTTGTTAAAAGTGGAAACGCTGACGATCAATGGATCGAAATAAGCATCAAAACAAGGAAAATACAATTAACTTCTCGATTGCACCACCGTCATTCCCACCAACTTATCATATCTTCCGCCGACAGGACGATGATAAACCATGATCCGGTATTCATTTTCGGTTTCATAAAAATCGCCTTCCACCAAACCGGTTTGTCCGCGGGTCGAGCCGGTCGGCACAAATAAATACCGGTAATTGTACGAACCTTGTTTCAGCAACAATGACTTTTCGAAAGCCTTGCGTTCAAAGCTGTACGTCATTTTGCAAGCTTCATTGAATTGATAATCGGTCAGTTCCCCGTTCAAATAAATCGAACCTTGTATCCCGGGATCATCCCACGGAAGCGTAAAATGAACAATCATATATTCACCTTCCGAATCATTGTCGGTGCCTTGTGAAGTCCGGATCATGTAACGCCCGTTTTGATCCCGGTCATAAGAATAACTCCGGGTTCTTACCGCATCCCGTTCCAACACCACATGTGTATATGGTTCAAAGTAATCTATTCTGTTGACATTCAATCCATTGTACCTGAAATTCACGCATTCGAAACGGCGAAATTCATTTCCGCCTTCGAAAATCAACTCGTTGTTATGTTCATACGTAATTTCATTGATCCCGATCAGATAAGGCCGGGTTAACTTGACCTGATTGTCCGGCCGGTTATTTTGAATGACATAAACCTGCAAATCCGTCACGGCATTTTGAACCGGATAAGCGGAATAATTGATCCTGACCGAAAGCTGCTGATGTTTTTTGTAAGAATCGATATCTGTATTGAACTTTATCCCCGCGCCTATTGTCACCGATTTTTCGAGAACGGAAAAACAAGCCCGTAACGCCACCTCTTTGTTGTCCCGACGATAAACCGTCACCACATAATTTCCCGATACTTTGAGTCCTACTCTATCATTGGGCAAGGTTATCCGATAATGAGTATAATCAACTTGAGTATTAAAAGAAGTAACATAATCATCCACGGGATTTTCGTCAAATCCCGTCATATAATCGAAAGGAGAAAGCATAGATTGCGTCCAGTCTGCGTTGCAATGAATGATCGAATAATAATAATCGTTATAATTATGTGACAATTCATCAAAATTAATCTCGATCCGGTCCTCTTTATTCAATTCAATCACCGGAGGCGCATACCAATCTTCGGCATTCCGGACTTGAAGCGATTTTATTCCCGGCGACAACGCTTCCGTTTGATAGGATTGCGCATGTAATAAAACGGGTACAAAACAAAAAACAAGAAATGTCGGATATTTCATTTTCATTGATGTAAAAAGTAAATTATGGATATCGAATGGACAAAGTAAGCGAAAAAAATGAAAACTCGTACTTTTTGCCTCTTTTTGTAAGCATAACGATATGTTAATTATTTATAAAAAAGAATAATATATGTGGCAAACGTTGTTATATCCATAAAAAAGAATACTTCGTCAGAGTGATTTATAATCACTTGAAAATCAGTAATTTAAATATTCTCTAAAAAAACAAAAATTTTTTTTATTTTATCAAAAGCCGTTATAATACTGTTAAATGATTTGTAGAAGCTTTAATTACGGCGGAAAAAAAAAACGGATTTTTTTTTTTTAAATAGAATCACTATATATTTGCAGCAACTTTTACACATTATATTGATATTGAAAAATAAGATTTCTGTATCTGATTATGGATATGATCGTTGAATCTGCTGTAATCAGATGCTTTTTGAAAATAAAATTTGAACAATTATGAAAAAAACGACGTTATTGCTAACAACTTTTTTCATTGCGTCCATTGCAATCAGTGCTTTTGCGCAAGAAAACAAGAAAAATCTCAGGCCGGTTTATCGAAACGGCGGTTTTTGGGATCATTGGTTTATTTCCGCGGGAGCCGGTGGGCAAATGTATTTCGGTGAAGATGATAACAAAGCCCAGATAAAAGATCGTATTTCTCTGTCTTTGCAACTTGCCGCAGGGAAATGGATTAATCACTTTATCGGCGCTCGTCTTCAAATCGGCGGGTTAAAACTAAAAGGATGGAATGACGGTATTGCAGGGGAATACCGCGTTAAAGATCCGGACTATCCCTATCAACAAACTCAGGGGCTATCTCCATTGGACCCCCAAATAGGCAGCAGTATTGAAACAGATAACCGGAAGTGGACTACTCCCAGGCGTAAGGGATTGCCGACACTTTACTCTGAATATCCTTGGAATACGGCAGCCGGCGACCCCATGTTTGGTCTTCATGGAGGCAGAGAAGGTGAAAACGGTGAATTATATCTTCAAGACTTGCGCTATTTTGATGCGCATGTTGACTTCTTGTTTAACATCACCAGTGCAATCAGAGGGTATTCTCCGACCCGTTTTTTTAATTTAATCCCTTATCTGGGTGTCGGTTTTGCATACGAATATGGTACAGAGAACGGTCTTGTTCGAGATCAATCATTTATTCCTGTCGGCGGTATGATGTTTAACTTTCGCTTATCCAAAGCATTGGATTTGGGATTGGATTTTAAAGGAGTTATTGTGCAAGAATCTTTTGACAGCCACATCGGAGGTGAAACGAGTTCTAAATTTTGGACACAAGAAGGATATGCAAGCGCAACCCTTAATCTTACTTACAAATTCAAACAAAGAGAATTTGAAGCGGTATACGAAATGGATCCGAACGAAATTCAACAGTTAAACGACCGGATCAATGCATTGATGGTTCCGGTTCCGGTTCAGGCTTGTCCCCAATGTCCGCCGGCTGTTGAAGTGCCTGCGAAAACAAAAATTTATTTGGCACCGGTACACTTCCCGTTGGATGTTCATATCGTTCCGCAAAGAGAAATGTACAAAGTTGATCTTGCCGCCAAATTCTTGACGGATGATGCTGCCAGAACATTGAGTCTCGAAGGATTCGCCGACAGAAAAACAGGTAATCCGCAATATAATCAAGCCATCAGCGAAAGACGTGTACGCGAAGTAAGACGCTTGTTAGTCGAAAAATACGGAATCAATCCGAACCGCTTGTCTATCGGATGGGAAGGTGATGTGGTACAACCGTTCGACTTGAATGATTTGAACCGCGCCGTTCTTTTCATCGGCGACGAAGATATTGTAACCGGCGGAGCTCCGGCAAATTATCGCCAACCGACGACACCGCCGCCGGCTGATATTCAAAACAACATATACAGAAGCAGATAAATCATTTGAAAACATTGATTTCCAATAAAAAACGCTGTTACCTTTAACAGCGTTTTTTATTTCAACTCAACCCGATTGATCCGTTGCAGAAAATACAAATATTAAACTCATCCATACCGGCTTCAACTCTTAACTCTTAATTCTTAACTCTTAACTTTGAAAGATCAGGTTCATCAGCTGAAAAAACTGCTTCGCTTATCCATGAATGGCGTAACAGCAGCAAGTATGAGGGAAAAAGGACTGAATTACAGCTTGAATTTCGGCGTGTCGATCCCTCAATTGAAAAATATTGCCGGCAAATTTTCCCGAAATCATGAATTGGCCGAGTATTGCCGTAAGTCAAAGTCCCGGGAAATGAATATATTGGCAACCCTGTTGTACCCCGTCGATGGCTTTTCGTCCGAAACAGCGGATGAATGTGTGAAAAACATCCCGACGACGGAGATCGCCCGGCAATACTGCATGAATCTGTTTCAATACCTTCCTTACGCCGAAGAAAAAGCCATATCGTGGATTACCCATGAATCAGTATCGATCCGCACGACCGGTTACCTGTTGTTGCTCCGCTTATTGGCAAAAAACACACCGGTTTCAAAAGAAAATGAACGTATTTTTTTGTCCCGGGTAAAAGATGATTCAGAGTCCGACTATTTTGCATTGAAGGAAGCAAGTATCGACTGCCTCAAACGATACGGAAGAAGAAACAAAGCGTATGCCGAAGAAGCGTTACATTGCATTTCCGATTTTGAAAAATCATCCGATCCGGCAAAAAAAGAATACTATGAAGCAGTGAAATTCGACCTCGAGTTTTATCTTGATATAAAATCACCCTAAATCAATTCGTTTAGGATAGGGTATATCCGCCCGGATAAATGATCCGGGTTCCGGGTACGAGTTGCCTACTCAGGCTATTTTTTGTAACTTCGCAACAATTTTTTTAATCGTTATAAAAAAACATGTTTTATTCGATATAAGTACCCGACAGAATTTAATATCTACTATTTTAAACGCGAAGATGCAAAGACACAAAGAATTTAAACTTCACGTCTTTCCGATGTTGCGACTTTACGCCTTAGCGTCTAAAATATAAACTGTTTTTACGACATCCTTATGAGCCATAAATTTACCGAATATTCTCATTTCGATTTATCGGAAGTGAATCAAAAAATCTTGGAACAATGGGAGAAAAACGATGTTTTTCACCTCAGTCTCAAAAACCGGCAAGGCGCCCCTTCATTCGTGTTTTATGAAGGCCCTCCTTCGGCAAACGGCATGCCGGGCATTCATCACGTCATGTCGCGTACCATCAAGGATATTTTCTGCCGGTACAAAACCATGAAAGGTTTTTTGGTCAATCGAAAAGCCGGGTGGGATACGCACGGACTTCCCGTCGAACTCGGGGTGGAAAAAGCATTGGGCATCACCAAGGAAGATATCGGTAAAAAGATTTCGGTGGACGATTACAACGCCGCCTGTCGCAAAGATGTGATGAAATACACCAAAGAATGGGAAGACCTGACGCACAAAATGGGGTACTGGGTGGATATGAGCGATCCGTACATCACCTGCGACAGCCGTTATATCGAAACGCTTTGGTATTTGCTGAAACAATTGTTCGATAAAAATTTAATCTACAAAGGATATACCATCCAGCCGTATTCTCCCGCAGCGGGAACCGGATTAAGTACGCACGAACTGAACCAGCCGGGTTGTTACCGGGACGTGAAAGACACCTCTTGTGTGGCTCAATTCAAGGTAATCCGGAACGAAAAATCAGAAAAGCTTTTTGCCGCCGGCGGATCGGATAACGTTTATTTTTCGGCTTGGACGACGACTCCCTGGACGTTGCCTTCCAACACGGCGCTTTGTGTCGGCCCTGACATCGATTATGTCGAAATCCGGTCTTTCAACCCTTATTCGGGAAAACCGGTTACAATGATTGTGGCAAAAGCTTTGTGCGATTTATATTTCAATCCGAAAAACGCGGGTATTCCTTTATCCGGGTACAAACCGGGCGACAAACAAATTCCGTTCGAAGTGATTGCATCTTTCAAAGGAAGCGAATTGACGGGCATGGAATACGAACAATTGATCCCTTGGGTAAATCCGGGAAAAGGAGCATTCAGAGTGATTGCCGGAGATTTCGTCACTACGGAAGATGGAACGGGAATTGTACATATTGCACCGACTTTCGGAGCCGACGACGATCGCGTTGCCAAAATCAACCATGTTCCGCCGCTGATGCTGGTCGATAAGGAAGGAACGCCACGGCCGATGGTTGACTTGACGGGGAAGTTTTTCCGGTTGGAAGATTTGGATCCGGATTTCGTTTCGAAAAACGTAGACGTCCATTTATATCAAGAATTTGCCGGACGCTTTGTGAAGAATGATTACGACGAAAGTTCAACGCCGGACGATCCGACATTGGACATCGACATTTGCATGATGTTGAAACAGGAAAACAAGGCGTTCAAGATCGAAAAATATGTTCACAATTATCCACATTGTTGGAGAACCGACAAACCGGTGCTGTATTATCCGCTTGACAGTTGGTTTATCCGCACCACCGCCTGCCGCGACCGGATGATCGAACTGAACAAAACCATTTTATGGAAACCCGAAAGTACCGGTACGGGGCGTTTCGGCAAATGGCTGGAAAACCTGCAAGACTGGAACTTGTCCCGCAGCCGTTATTGGGGAACTCCCCTTCCGATCTGGAGCACGGAGGATCAATCGGAACGGAAATGCATCGGCTCGATCCGCGAATTATACGATGAAATCGAGAAAGCGGTTGCAAAAGGATTTATGCCCGAAAATCCATATAAAGGATTCGATTTCGACAACCGTTCGAAAGAAAATTACGAGAAAATAGATTTGCATCGTCCTTACGTCGACCGGATCATTTTGGTTTCCGACAACGGAAAACCGATGAAACGTGAGACCGACCTGATCGATGTTTGGTTCGATTCGGGGTCCATGCCGTTTGCGCAGGTTTTTTACCCCCATATTCCGGAAGACGATTTTCATGCGGTATATCCCGCCGACTTCATTGCCGAAGGGGTGGATCAAACCCGCGGCTGGTTTTTTACGTTGCATGCCATTTCGACCATGATCAAAGACAGTGTGGCATTTAAAGCTGTGGTGTCGAACGGGCTTGTTTTGGACAAAAACGGCAATAAGATGTCGAAACGACTCGGAAATGCCGTCAATCCGTTCGAAACCATCGATAAATACGGCTCCGATCCGTTGCGCTGGTATATGATTACAAATGCCTCGCCTTGGGATAATCTGAAGTTCGACCCGGACGGAATCGAAGAAGTGCGCCGCAAATTTTTCGGAACATTGTACAACTCGTATTCGTTTTTTGCGTTGTATGCCAATGTCGATCAATTCTCCTATAAAGAAGAGGAAATCCCGGTGAATGAACGCCCGGAAATCGACCGGTGGATCATTTCACTGCTCAACTCGTTGATCAAAGAAGTCGACAATTGCTACAATGCTTACGAACCGACCCGTGCCGGACGCGCCATCTCCGATTTTGTAAACGATAACTTGAGCAATTGGTATGTCCGGTTGAACCGGAAACGTTTTTGGGGAGGGGAAATGAGCAAGGATAAGTTATCGGCTTATCAAACGCTGTATGACTGTCTGGAAACCGTTGCCCGGCTGGCAGCTCCGATTGCTCCTTTTTACAGCGACCGGCTGTTCTCGGATTTGACCGGCGCCACAGGAAAAAACGATTGCTTGTCTGTCCATTTATCCGATTTTCCGATTGCGGATGAACGTGTGATCGATCGTGATCTTGAAGAACGCATGGAACATGCTCAACGCATTTCTTCGATGGTGTTGGCATTGCGCCGGAAAGTAAACATCAAAGTGCGTCAACCGCTTGCTAAAATCATGATTCCTGTGCCGGACGATCATCAAAGGAAAAGTATCGATGCCGTAAAAGGATTGATCTTGAATGAAGTGAATGTCAAAAGTCTGGAGTTTGCCGATAATTCGGCCGGTATTTTGGTAAAACGGATCAAGCCCGACTTCAAAAAACTGGGGCCGAAGTTCGGAAAAATCATGAAAGATTTGGCGAATGCTCTTGCCCGAATTTCTCAGGAAGATATTGCCGTATTCGAGAAAGAAGGCTTTTTCACCGTTGAGGTCGCCGGACAAAAAGCGCCGGTGGAACTCGGTGATGTCGAAATCATTTCGGAAGACATTCCCGGTTGGTTAGTGGCCAACGAAGGAAACATCACCGTCGCTTTGGATATAACAGTCACCGATGAACTCCGTCGTGAAGGAATTGCCCGCGAATTGGTCAACCGCATCCAAAATCTGCGGAAATCGAACGGCTTTGAAATCACCGACAAAATCATACTCAAAATTACGGGAGACGACCAAGTAAAAGATGCGGTGAACACGTTCAAAGAGTATATTGCCGGTCAGGTTTTGGCGGCTTCGTTGGAATTAGCCGATAAAATCGACCGGGCCGTTCAACTGGATTTGGACGATTTGGATGCATCCGTTTCCCTCTCCAAGAGCTGAACGTTGAAAAATAAAAGGATCGGCTATCCGGCTTATCCGAATCCGACAAGCGACTTTTCAACCATCGAATATCATGTCGATAAAGGCGATGAGTATCTTTCCGTGTTCAATGTGGACGGACGCTTGTCGGAATATGTTCAGTCGGATTCTCAAAACAACCGGCTTACATTAAATGTTTCCGATTATCCGTGGGATGCCTATATTTATGTTTTCGGAAAAAATCCGGGAAAATTCATCGTTAAAAATTAAAATCCGGAAATGGGTTCCGAACCAATCGCATTAACTTAAGAAATTCCGGGTTTATACCCGGTGTTTAGTGAAATTATACTACTTTTGCAGCGCTAAAATAAAATAAACGCTCTTTTCTGCATGATTAACAGAATTCTTATCCGGATAAAAGTCATTCAAATTATTTATTCGTATTATCTCAACATCAAAAAAGATCTTTCGACCGTGGAAAATGAACTTTTTTTCAGTCTGGGAAAAACATACGAGCTGTATCATCTTTTGTTGTTGCTTCCGATTGACATCACCGAACTGCAAAAGCGTAAACAGGATGCCGCCAAACACAAATTACTGCCCTCGGAAAAAGATCTGACTCCGGATACAAAGTTCGTCAATAATAAATTCGTCGCTCAATTGTCGGAAAACAATTCATTGAGAAAGTTTGTCGCCGGTGAAAAAATATCGTGGGTAAACGATGCGAATCTGATCAAAAAATTGCTGGATTCTATTTTATCTTCCGATATTTACAACGATTATATGCATTCGACGGACAACTCTTTTGAAGCCGATCGTGAATTTTGGAGAAAAATATTCAAAACTTTTGTCTGCAACAACGACGATCTGGAACAGGCGCTGGAAGATCATTCGATTTACTGGAACGACGATCTGGATATTGTTTCCACGTTTGTGCTGAAAACCATCAAACGTTTCGACCCGCATTCCGGCCGGGAACAGGAGTTGTTGCCGATGTTCAAAGATCAAGACGATATGCAATTTGCCAAAGAGTTGTTACTTCAAACGATTTTGCATCAGAGCGAATACAACGAATGGATCCAAAAACAAGCGAAAAATTGGGAATTCGAACGAATCGCTTTCATGGATCTGATCATTATGCAAACGGCGTTGGCCGAGCTGACAAATTTTCCCACCATTCCCGTCAATGTCACCTTGAACGAATACATTGAAATTGCCAAACAATACAGCACCGAAAAAAGCGGTACATTCATCAACGGCATTTTAGACGGCATCATCGCTTCGTTGAGAAATGAAAACAAACTTTTAAAAAATTAAGGGTCAAGAGCCGAAAATCAAGCGTTTAATTGAAGTTGTCGCAATAACTTCCGGATTTCGGCTTTTAACTCTTAATTTTTTCGTATCTTTGTAACTTTCATAATTTTAAATACAAAAAAATGAACTTACTGACTATTATTCTTCAAACCGGAGGAGCGCCGGGCGGCGGCGGATTGTTCGGCGGCGGAGGCACACAAATGATTGTGATGATGTTGCTGATCGTTGCGGTTTTTTATTTTTTCATGATTCGTCCTCAATCCAAACGTCAAAAAGAAATCCGAAAATTCAGAGAAAGCCTGCAAACAGGCGATAAAGTAATCACGTCCGGAGGTATACACGGCCGGATCAAAGAAGTAAAAGATGATTCGGTTCTTTTGGAAATCGCCGATAATGTCCGCATCAAAGTCGATAAGGCTTCTATTTTCGCTACAGCAGCCGATACTCAACAAGCTAATAAATAAACAAAGTTGACAAGATGACGAGTTGACAAATTAATTCGTCAACTCGTCATCTTTTGTTAATCCGATAACACCATGCTTCATGTAAACGACATAAAATCATTCTCTCGACATCTGCCGGAAAAAACCCGAAATTTTTTTCGAAGCGAACAATTTCATCGGAGTTTGATTTTTTTGTTCTTCCTTTTGGTGGCTTTTATTTTTTGGATTTTGCAAGTCATGCGGGAAAGTTATACTCACAGCTACGAAATCCCTCTCGTCTACAAACATTTACCCGACGAAGTCGTGATTACCGGCGATTTGCCGGAAAGCATTCAGATTACGGTATCCGCCAAAGGATCTTCCTTATTTCAATATTCTTACAGAAAAAAATTTCATCCGATTGTCATCGATGTCTCCAAAACGAAAAAAGGGCAAGATGCGTATACCGTTTCGTCCGATTTATTGAAATCGGAAATCCGGAAACAATTGATAACGGATACCGGCCTTTTGGGAGTTTCACCCGACAACATCGAAATTTATTATGCGTTGGAAGAAAGCCGGAAAATTCCCGTCTATATCAACGCAACCATTCTCCCGGCTTCTCAAAGGATGTTGAGCGGCAACATCGAAGCCATCCCGGACAGAATAACCGTTTATGCGCAAAAATCGGTGTTGGATACCTTGTCGACGGCATCGACCGTTTATTTTGAAGAAAAAAATCTGCAAGATACGCTGATCCGGAAAACCGCTCTTAAAAAAATCAACGGCGTGAAATTTGTTCCCGACCGGGTGAATGTTTTGATTCCGGTCGAAGAGTTCACCGAAAAAACACTCGAAATTCCCGTTTACCCGGTCAATGTTCCTCAAAATGTCATCATGAGAACGTTTCCCGCAAAAGTGAAAATTTCGTTTTTTGTCGTGTTAAGTAAATTTAACACGATAAAAGAACCCGAATTTCAAGCCACCGTCGATTATCTCGATTTCAAAAAGGATACGATCGGAAAACTGAAAATCGATCTGTCAAAATATCCTGCCGCCATCGACAATATCAGACTGAGCGCGGATAAGGTTGATGTTTTGTTGGAAGAAAAATCCACGAAAAAATGATTAAAATCGGTATCACCGGAGGAATCGGAAGCGGAAAATCAGTCGTTTCCAAATTATTCGAAATCATGGGAATCCCTGTTTATATCGCCGATATCGAAGCAAAAAAAATCACGGCGTCTTCTCCGGAAATCAAAAAACAATTGACAGCATTATTCGGGGAGGATTTATATTCCGACGGCATGCTAAACAAACAGCGTTTCGCCTCCATGATTTTCAATGATAAAAAAGCACTCGAACAGGCAAACGGTATCATCCACCCCGAAGTAAGAAAAGATTTCAACCGGTGGGCCGAACGACAAAAAAAGCCGGTTGTGGCCATTGAAACGGCCATTCTTTTGGAAGCCGGATTCGAAAAAGAAACCGACCGGGTCATTGTCGTAACCGCCCCTGTCGACTTACGTGTTTTCCGCGTCGTCAAACGAGATAAAATGCCGGAAGAAAAAGTGGAGGAAAGAATGAATAATCAACTTTCCGACAATGAACGAATAATGTATGCGGACGATGTGATTGTCAATGACGATAAAACTCCTGTCATTCCGCAAGTATTGAAGATCTTCAAGCAAATTGCCGGGTATTAAATCCAACGGTTTTTTTTATACCAATCAATACTTTCTTTTACTCCTTTCGCCAAATCATAGTCGGCTTTAAAAGCTGTATCTCTCTGTAATTCAGAAATATCGCACCGCCAATTCCGTTGTTTGATGATATGATATTTATCTTTGTTTAAAGTACTTGTTTTCCCGAAAATCCCGACAATTTTTTCAGTGACGACGGATATTGTTTTTACGAAACACAAAGGAAGCGTCAATCGGATCACCCGTTTTTTATTCAATGCTTTTTGAACAAGCAATGAATAATCTTTTCCGGTATATACATTCCCGTCGGAAATAAAATAGGCTTTCCGGATGATATTTTCATTCCGGATGATCAAGAAGATGACTTTTACCAAGTCTTTCACATAAATAAATGTGATGTATTGGGGTTTTCGACCGACGGCAAAATCAAATCCTTGCCGAACCGACTTGATCATCAAAAAATAGTCTTTGTCTCTCGGCCCGTAAACTCCGGTCGGACGCAATATGACATAGGGAAAGCCGGATAAACTTTGCAAATGGGTTTCGGCTTTCAACTTGCTTTCCCCGTAAGCGGTATTCGGATGCGGAACATCTGTTGATTGTATCGGAACATCCGAATTTTCTTTTACAGGACCGAAAATGCTCAGGCTGCTCATTAAGATAAACTTGTCGGGAATCATATCGCATTCCATCAATGCCTCCGTCAAGGTTTCGGTAAACCGGAAATTCACCCGGTCAAAATCGCGTCGATCCCTGCATTTTGTCACTCCCGCATTATGAACGACGAAATCCCATTTTCCGCAATGATCTCGAACTTCCGATAATTGTTCTTTCAATTTGGTTTTATCGGAAAAATACAAATCGATAAATCGAATCCGATGATCCTGCAAATACTCCCGGCTGCTGCCGGAACGAATGCCCGCCCATACCTCAAAACCCTCGCTTAAGGCTTGCTCAACGATGAAACTGCCGATAAATCCGCTTGCTCCGGTAATGAGAATTTTCATGTGTTTATCATTTTGCTAAACATTAAATCTGAAATGCATGACATCGCCGTCTTGTACAATATAATCTTTCCCTTCGATTGAAATTTTTCCTGCATCCCGGCAAGCCGATTCCGAACCGTATTTCACATAATCTTCATATTTAATGACTTCCGCCCGGATAAATCCTTTTTCAAAATCGGTATGAATCACACCGGCACATTGCGGCGCTTTACTTCCTTTCAGATAAGTCCAGGCGCGAACTTCTTGCACTCCTGCGGTAAAATAGGTTTCGAGGTTCAACAGCTTATAGGCGGCTTTGATCAACCGCACAACTCCCGACTCTTCCAATCCGATTTCGCCCAAAAACATCCGGCGTTCTTCGTATGTTTCAAATTCGGCGATTTCCGATTCTATTTTTGCGGCAACAACAAGGATATCGGCATTTTCTTTCTTTACCGCATCCCTCACCATTTCTACATATTTATTTCCGGTCACCGCACTTTTTTCATCCACGTTACAAACATAAAGCACCGGTTTGGAAGTCAGCAAAAAAAGTTCACGAGCTGCTTTTTGTTCATCTTTGGTATCGAAAGTAACGACACGGGCTGATTTACCCTGTTCCAAAACTTCTTTATATCGGCAAAGGACCTCGTAGACCAATTTAGCGCTTTTGTCCCCGCCTGTTTGAGCCTGCTTTTGTACTTTCAGGATGCGGCTTTCAACGGTTTCCAGGTCTTTCAATTGCAATTCGGCATCAATGATCTCTTTATCTCGCACGGGATTAATCGTACCGTCGACATGAACCACATTTTCATCGTCAAAGCATCGCAAAACATGAAGAATCGCATCGGTTTCGCGAATATTGGCCAAAAATTTATTTCCCAGTCCTTCCCCTTTGCCGGCGCCTTTCACCAATCCGGCTATATCAACAATTTCAACTGCGGCGGGAACGATCTGTTGCGGATTTACCAACTCCGCCAATTTGTTTAAACGATCATCCGGTACCGTTATGACACCTACATTCGGTTCTATCGTACAGAAAGGAAAATTTGCAGCTTGAGCTTTTGCGTTTGACAAGCAGTTAAAAAGAGTGGATTTTCCGACATTGGGAAGACCGACTATTCCACATTGTAATGCCATTATTTTATGCTGATTTATTCGTTATCGTTGATTTTCAAGCGTGCAAAGGTAATGAATTTACGGAAATTCTTTTATACCTTTGTAAATCAATACAACAATACTGAAACAGCATGTCACGCATCCGATTTTTCAATACGTCGGGACCCTGTAATCCCGTCGATCATTACATGTTGCCGCCCGAAGAACGTTTGGTCGGCGCTCAATTGCATCGTTATATCCGCGATGAGCTGTATTGGGTTCTTCATGCGCCGCGTCAAACAGGGAAAACTACATTTTTACTGAGTTGGATGCGTGAAATCAATGCCACCGGTAATCATGTCGCTTTTTATGTAACGGTAGAAGCCTGTCAGCGGGTAACAGATGTTAATGAAGCGATGCGTCTGATCAGTCATAATATATGTATAGCTGCCATGCAGTCCGATTTTCCGGATCCTGCACCCGAAAAAAGTATCTCGGAATCATTATTTACAGATACCTTGAGGCGTTTATCGGAGTTGGTGGCGCCAAAGCCGTTGGTGATTCTTTTCGATGAAGTGGATGTTCTGGAAGGCGATGTGCTGATCCGTTTTTTACGCTTATTACGAGGCGGTTATGTAACACGCGGTACAGGACGGTTCCCGGTATCCGTTGCTTTGGTCGGGATGCGTGATTTGAAAGATTACATCACCGCTTCGAAAGACGGCGTTGCTCCCAATCCCGGCTCGCCGTTCAATATTAAAGAAGATTCGGCAATGCTGACGAATTTTACCAAAGAAGGCATCATCCGGCTATTTGCACAACGTACCACAGAAACCGGACAACAGATCACATCGGAAGCGCTTGATTATGTGTATGAACAGTCGAAAGGACAACCGTGGATTGTCAATTCTTTGTTGAAACGGGCCACCATGCGCGTTTTGGATGAAACCGATACGGAAACCGTAACCGTCGAACATATTCTGAAAGCCCGTCAACAAATGATCCAAGCGCGTGAAACGCATTTGGATGCGTTGGCTTACCGTTTGGAAAATCCGGACGTTCGTTATGTGATGCAGGCGTTGATGAGCGGCGAACCCGACCCTCGTTTGGCCGACAGCGAAGGATTTCGTTTGTGTTTGGATTTGGGCCTTGTCACGATTGAACACGGTACGCCTCAGGTCGCCAATCCGATTTATCGGGAAGTATTGGCCCGTCAGATGACATTCAGTCCTCAATTGGCGATTCCTTTTCCCGATTGGCCGTGGCAATTGCCTGACGGGAATTTGGATATGGATAAATTGATGAAGGAATTTCAAAAATTCTGGCGACGCAACGCCGATGTCTGGGAACAGAAATCGGATTACTCCGAAGCGTTTCCGCATTTGCTGTTAATGGCATTCCTGCAGCGGATTCTCAACGGCGGCGGACGCATTGAACGGGAATATGCCGCCGGTCGCGGACGAATGGATTTAGCCGTGGAATACAACGGAAAATGGTTTGTCATCGAAATCAAATTGATTCACGACTATGAAACGCCCCAAACGGTGGAAGAAGAAGGCTTGGAACAAATAAAGGGCTATCGCGACAAAATTGATGCGGCGGCTCAATCTTATTTAGTGATCTTCGACCGTCGGTCAAAATCGTTGCAACTTCCGTGGGAAGAGCGTATTTACCGGCGGATGGTCGGCGATATTATTGTCTTGGGGTGCTGATTCCCGGTAGAATATGGCAATTCTTTTTGATTTCCCGGGAAAATTCTTAGCGAATTTCAGGTATTGTTATTAAGTACATGGCAGAATGTAATTTATAATATTTTAAACGTGAAGATGCAAACCCACAAAGATTTTAAACTTCACGTCTTTCTGTCTTTGTGACTTGGCGTTTAAAACATAACTTACTTTTTGCGACATGCTTATGTCACAAAAACGTTATGTTTGTCGAACATAATAAATGGTTAAAATGTGTTTTAAACTTTGTAGATAGAACCTTTTGACCTGTTTTATCCTTTCCTTTGAGGAACGTTTTTATCGTTAAGTGAGGTAATATAATTTTGGCATGATACCAGCTGTTTCCTCAATAAATCTTATCATTTCGTTTTTCTGTTAAGTGTCTGTAATTTAATATAATGCTATAATTACAGGAGAATTTGTATTTATACAATATGTTAAATTACTTTAAAAACATGAATATTTCAATATATTTTTTGAATTAAGTATATCAGATATAAAATTTATATCTATTTTTGTATCGATAACTTATCATATAATATTTATCGAATATTTATGATATTATTGAAGGTATAGTTTGTACTATTTGCATGACTTTATGATTTAATCATAGGTTTAATTTTAAAACCTATAGTTTAAATTACTTATTATTAATGAATTATATTTGTCAGCATTTTGTGTGATCATACATTTAATCTAATAATTAATTGATACTTATTGTTTTATATTTTTATATTCCGATTATTTTTTATGTGATATAATATCACTTATTTTATAATTTTTAAAATTAATTTATTATGAGACTATTTGGTAACTATTTACGCTGTCTTAGAGTTAAAAAAGGATTAAGCCAGGAAAACATGGCTTATGAATTGAAAATTTCCGTAACAGCCTATTCAAAAATAGAAAGAGGGCTGACGGGCATTTCTTTGGAAAGGTTAAATCAAGTGGCAAAATGTTTGGAAATGTCCATGACGTCCATAATCGAATTTTATGAGAGAGAGGAGGGTACAGTTTTCCAAAAAAGGTCTCAAGAGCAATCGAATTATGTTAATGCTTCGGAATATAATGAATCGACCATACTATTTATGGAAACAAGAATTCTGGAATTGGAAGAAAGCTTACGCCTTTTGGCAAAAACGGTGGAAAGTCTGAAAAACATCATTCAAGAACTTTTTTTCAATAAAATATTAAAATGCCCCTGAGGAAAATTCACTCCAATCGTAAGGATTATTTTGGACATTCCGTGTGACCGGAATATGTAATATGCTGATGTTTCGACGGAAATTCGATAAGAGAGAATGATCCGGTGACATCAGCGTATTTCATTCCGTCCGTTAGGGTATTATCAAAAGAATTGTTTTACTTTAGATAAAATCTTTCGAGGCAAAGCAATATACGGATTTAAGCCGTGCTTCTTGTATAAATTCCAGTCTTCTTTCCATTTCGATAACATTTTGGATGGAGAGGTACTGACCCCTCCCATTTTCATGCGGACAAAATACTTGTTTAAATAATAAACATCCAAATTAAACTCATACAGGTATCGCAACAAAAATTCGGAATCTGCCGAAATTTTATATGATTCGTCATACAGACCATCCTCATCCAATAACGACTTCTTTATATATACCGTCGTATGAAGGGGTAACCATCCTCTGGAGATCTTTACCCTGCTAAATTCTCCGCTGATCCAAGTTCGAATGATCCGATTTTTCGAATTCACAAATACACCGTTACCGTAAACCAGATCTGCATCATTCTTCTTAAATGCTTCCACGACTGACGATATGACATTGTCGGCAAAAAAGACGTCATCAGAGTGCATTAAACCGACAATATCGCCCGTTGCCACGCGGATGCCTTTATCGATTGCATTATAAATGCCTGTGTCGCGTTCGGATACGACGACTGATATTTTCTCCCTGTAGGAATTGATAATATCTACCGTACCATCGATAGAGGCTCCATCGACAACAATATATTCGATCACCGAATAATCTTGACGCAAAACACTTTCGATGGTATCTCGAATAGTGTTGACACGATTGAGACTGGTGGTTATGATGGAAACTTTCATGGATTTATTTAACTGTTTCGACAATCAATGCCATAATTTATTTTTATATATTCAATTATTTTTTCCTTATCGTTTCCGCAAGCTTTTTTTATTTCAAAAATTTTGACATCTACCAAAGTACGATACCACCAACCTTGGAAAAAATGCCAAATAAAACCCGCCTTGCCCTGTAAAAATCCTAATTTGAAAATATACCGATATACAAAATAGAAAAACGAACGCCAAAACAAAGGAGAACGTGCATATTTGAGTTTTTTATTCCGTTTTTCAATCGCCTCTTTTCCGATATTAATTGCCATGCGGTTTTTATCCGACAAGTTAAGCTCTACGTCCAATAAATCAATAGCCTCTCGAATAGAATAACCGTTGTGTTTTTGTATCCACCAACCAAAGGTATTCAGGTTATGGTCTAAAAACAGGTGTTCAAATTCCATCACTCTCCCTTCCGACAGTTGGATATGTTCATCCATCCACCGCTGTTCGCAAACACCTTTACCATTTTCAAATATTCGCAAAAGTTTTAACGGATGTACCCAGCTCCCAAAGCAATATTGTTTTCGTTTCAACACAATGCCTGTAACATCCTTCTCCGAATAAGGCAGTTTTTTTTGTATTTCTTGTACCAATTCTTCCGTCAAATATTCATCGGCATCCAAACGCAATATCCATCTTGTTGTGATGGGCAAATGGGTTAAACCCCAATTAAACTGTTTTGCGTGGTTGTTTTCCCACTTATTTTGATATACTCCGGCTCCTAACGATCGGGCTATTTCCACCGTTCTATCGGTAGAAAACGAATCGACCACAAAAATATCCTTTGCAATGGGGAGAATGTTCTCTATGCAACGTTGAATGTGTAGTTCTTCGTTATATGTAAGTATGATGACAGAAATATCGAGCATGGTTAATTTTTTATTTCGCGTTTTTTGATGAATTTCGCAGGATTTCCTCCCACCACCGTCCAAGGTTCAACGTCTTTAAAAACGGCTGCACGAGCACCGACTACGGCACCTTCACCGATGGTTACGCCTGCCATTATAAAACTCTCGGCTGCAATCCATACCTGGTCTTCAATTGTAATCGGTTTGGAAAACCATTTATTATGTGCCGATGTAATATCATGAGAAGCAGTGTATAATGAAGCCTTCTGAGAAATAACCACGTTAGAACCTATCTTGATTTTGTCGGCATTATAGAAATCTACTCCCGAAGCAATACATGAATAGGCTCCCATTTCCAAGTTCCAAGGAGCATAAATTTTAGCTCCTGAATAAACCGTGGATGTCCCATGTATTTTAGCTCCGAAACAGCGAAGCAGAAATATTTTCCACCCATTCAATATCGCACGGGGAATAGGACGGGCAAACAAAGTCCATACAATATTCCAAATGAACCGGACAATTTGCTCTTTTCTACTTGATGCTCTCTTATATTGAGAAAGGTTTATTTTCGGAATTTCAACACACCTCATATTCTAATTGATATTTATTTTAACCAGACGTTTTCCGGAAATATTTTACTCATATACAAATTCCGGTTTTTTGCCTTCTTCTAAAATCCATTTATATAATTGCGTCATTTTCCCGGCAACAATTTCTATCGAATAATTATTTTTTATTAATTCCCGCCCTCTTATTCCCATTTGTTGATATTCTTCCTGAGATAAGGCAATCGCTTCCTTTAATGTTTCTGCAATGGTATTTACATCATTATCAATCCACCAACCGCAACGATGAGTTTCCAGTTCATGCCAAGGGGTACCCTTGGAGGTAATCACCGGCGTTCCGCAAGCCAATGCTTCCGCTACAACAATTCCGAAACACTCACTATAAGTCGGTAAAACAAAAATATCAGCTTTTTGAAATAATTCCCATTTTTTATCACCATATACACCACCCACAAAGTCAAATAATGTTATTAATTCTGCTCTCTGGATCACTTCTTTTAATGAATTAATATATACTTCATCACCATTTCCTGCAATAATAAATTTATAATTATTGAAAGCATCCTTCGATTGAATTATCGCTTGAATAAGAAGTTCTATCCCTTTCTGATGATGAATACGCGATAAATAAAGTATTGTTTTGTTTTTTTTCCAACATGTTTTTATCTCTATATTATTTACATTAACACCATTTGGTATTACTGCAATATTCTTATTATATCCGATTTGTAATAAATTATCTCTTTCCAATTCAGATGTTGCATGAATATAATCAGCTTTTTTAACAGCCTTTTTTTGATACAACCATAAAGCAGGTAGTTTCCTTGTAATATAATTTCGTTTCATAATCCAAGGGTCTAACATGCCATGTGTAGAAAGAATGACTTTATACCCCAATTGTTGTGACCATTTTTGCGTAAGGGCGCACAAGGGCATCCAACAGCAATTGACATGAACCGTATCGGGCCGGATTGTTGTTAATAATTCCTGCCATTGTTTTTTTATGCGTCTTATTTGCAGCAAAGAAGCGGACAAGTAATGAATTTGTGCATTTTCAATCGGTACCTGTTGCGTTGAAAAATGAGTAGCAATATGTAATCCTACCGATTTTCCCAATTCTTTTGCCAATAACTGCATATAGGTGGTTGTTCCACCGGAGGAACAGTCAAGAGAGGGTATGTAATGAAGGATTTTCATACAAATATATTTAAAGCATTATTAACCATACTACTTACCGATAATTTCTCCTTTACCATTTGACGGGCATTGTTTCCCATGGCATTTATTTCATCATCGGTTATATTTTGCAATACTTGAAGACACTCTTCCATATTGTTAAACAACATTCCGTTTTCTTTATCAGAAATATATGAATATTCAACACATTGTTTTATCTCATCCGTGCGTTTAAATGTAAATACAGGAAGTGAATAAGCCATGGCCTCTACTATTGAAAGCCCGACCCAACCCGGTTGAAAATAAATATCAGCGATTGAAAATAACTCGTATTTTATCTGATTGTCATAAACAGTTCCAAAATCATAAACGTTTGGATATTCTCCGAAATCAGGCTTGAATACTCCGGCTCCGATAATGATAACCCCAAATTCGTCGGAAGGAAGTCGCTTAATCGTTTCAATCAGCAAATCTACCCTGCGATAGGGATTTTCAAAACGGGCACAAAACAATAATATCCGGCGCTGTGTGATACCATATTTTTTCTTATTTTTGTTCTTATCGGTTGCCGCAATTTCCGTTTGAACTATTTCTGAAATATTACTTATTGTATTATTCAGTGCCTCAATCGGTTTTCGGGGAAAAATTCGGGCCCACTGTTTTTGTTCTTTTTCCATATATACCCATGCGCCATCCGCCAACTTCAACTGGTATTTTAATTTCCAATCCGGCTTAATTTCTTCTTTTAAATAACGTTTAACCGAGATACCCTGCCCGAAAAGTATCATTTTTTTCCGATGAATAAATTTTGTCAGTAAAAGCAACCACGTAGTGATGTGCCCAAAATGCCACATCAACACAATTGTGTCATACTTGCCGGATAAAAACGGTATCGGATTATAAATAAGGAATCCTTTCCATTGTATATTTCCAATGTTTTTCACATTAATATTACTCTGTTGAAAATACTTCAATTTAGTCGGACTGCTTTCATACACATAAATATCCCGATCGACTTTTTCTCCCAGCAGTTGAAAAAATTCTTCGCGGTAATGAGGTATAAATGGCTGTAAAAATATTATTTTATTTTCCACACTTATCTTAATAAACATTCATCAATCTTATTCAATAATTCTGTTGACTTCTCAGTCGAAACTTTTCGCACAAACAACTTATCAGAATTTCTTATGTACTCAAAATCTTCAATAGTGAAGTATTTTTGTAGGGATTGATCAATAATGTGTAAATTCGCAAATTTTGATGTGGCAGGGTAAAACGGCTCCCCACCACCCTCAGTATTTGTGTTGGCATATTGAGAATTAAAAAAAATAGTATGGAAAAATTTCTCATCTGACGCCAACGAATACCTAAAATACGCATCCATGGATCTTCTTAATTTTTTATTCTCCATTACATATATTAAAAAATCCATATTTAACGCCCACCATGATGATCCATGAAAAATATCCAATGTATATTTATCTATATTGATAAAATTTCTTTTAGAAAAAAAATAATTTACCACTATATACAATATCTTCCTTACACCTCTTGTAATTTCCTTATTAATAAAACTAAAATTAAAAAAATGATATTTACATATGCATTGATTATATTTAGGATGATTTGCTTTAGTTATATTCATTCCTCTAATAAAATTCACATATTTATACTTATCAAAGAAAGAGTGAATATATGAATTGCTTTTAATCGGATAATCTGCACCGGATAATAATACTACTTTTTTATAATTATAATTTTTTGCAATAACTTCATTCATCATTAATAAAATTGCTCTTACTTGAGATATACCCCCCCAAAAAACCTTAATTCTTTTTCCCTTGTCGATAAAAAACAAATTAGACAAATTAATTTCCCGTAAGAAGGGTTCAATATTAGTTTTCTTATCAATATGGATGAAGAAATCTGCATTAAAATTTAATTGTTCAACTAACCTTTTCAAATTTTCAACATCATTATGAGCCTCTATGAGATATGCTATTTTCTGTTCCTTTTTTTTTGATAACATAAATTTTTCCATTAATATTAATTACTAATAAAAACCAATATAAATATACAGGAATACTGATTTGGTCAAGTAAAAAACCTTCCAACAAAGCCGAAAAAGCCATTGTCAAAATAAGTGATCTAAATAAAATTATATGGTTTAGATATTTCCTCTTATGTTCTATAAAATATTTTTTTATTATTTCATAAATGCTTAAAAAGAAAAAAATCGCACCTATTATTCCCGAAGCAGCAATAGCAAATAAATAACTATTAGCTGTCGCATTTATGTCTATTCGTCCTATCCCAAATAAATTAAATTGCATTGCTTCTTTCATTAATATAGCCCATGTCTTGTCACGGTTAAAACTTCTTCCTGTATAATCTATATCTTCAAGCCGTAAATTTAGATTAAACAAAATTAATAACAATAGCAATATAATTGCTATTATTAGGATTTTTAATGAATTATTTTCTACTTTACAAAATAAAAAATAAAATAATGATACTAAAATCATGCCTATAGAATTTCGTGAATCTGAAAAAATACAAACAGAAATTCCTATACAAACCATTATTATACAAACCATTATTAAAAACCATGATCTTTTTTGCATTTGAAAAAGCAAATAGTACAAAGAAAAAGTAATGCTAAATGCTGACACAATACCTGTATAATTGGGATGACCGCTTATGCCCGATAATCTACCACCCGAAAATAGAGATGGAAAATAAAAATAACATATAAAATTAATAAGAGTATGTAGAAAAATGCCACAACATATAGCCAAGATAATATCGGATAATTTTAAGGTCGATACTACATAAATAAAATAATAAAACACTATTAGCAGAAATATCATTCTCTGCAATATAACATCAATTTTTTCTTTGGAGGATAATATTACAACAGCTTGAAAAAGAAAAAAGAAAAAAACACCAGATGAAATTTTATTTTTTTTTAATATTTTAGTTAAATTTAAAATTAGAGACAAAAGCATTAACACGGATGCTATATACACAGAGTTATCCATAAAAAATAAAATATAAACAGGTATAGATACATCATAAAATCTACCATTTTTAAAATTTACTATAAAAAATATCAATCCTAAAAGATAATAGAGTTTATATTTTATAATATTTCTTAATATGATTTTCATTTTATTTACTAAATATAGTTCTTGAAAAATCTAACGATGTATTTAATAACCTATAATTTGTCATCACAATATTTTCATTAATAATACGACTTGCTCTTTTCTTTGATTCTGCAATACTCTTTCCACCTATCTTATCTATCGTAATTCCCAACTCATAGTCATTTATTAATTCCCCTAACAGTCCATAGGAACTTCCAATAATTATTTTTTTGGCAGTAACCGCATGTCCGAAAATTCCGCTTGAGGCTTCCAGCATTTTGTAAGTCAAAAGTACACAAAATGATTGATCAAACAATGTTTTCATCAGTTTTTTTGAAATAAATTCGTCAACCCAAATGATTTGTATATCGGATTCTTTCCTAAAAAAACTCTATTTTCTCCTGTAATTTTTCTCTGAAATCACTATCGCTTTTTTCCATAAAAAAGAAACATATTTTTTTCTGTTCCGATTTTAAAAGATTATGAATAATGGTTTTGTATTGTACATATAATGAATATTCCGACTCATAAGAGTTGTATTTATGAGATAAACCTATATTCATATCTCTTCTATAGTTGTAATTGCTACTGGAAACAAACCGAATATACTCTGCATATTGTATATAAGACAACATAAAAAGCAAATCTTCTGAATAATGGATAGATTCGTCGAATCTTAACTTATGATTTTCTATAATTGACCTGTTATATCCTTTTGAAAAAGGATAACCATATTTTTCTATTTTCTTTTCAGTAAATGCTCGTAAAAAATTTGGTTGAAATAATAATAAATCATCAAAATTCAGTATTTTTTCAATTTTCCCTTCTTTAAAATAGGAAAATCCTTGAATAATCAATCCTTTTTTCTCATAAATAAGAACATCGACCAGATCTTTTAGATAATTTATATCTACCAATCATCCGAATCTACGAATACAATAGAGTTTATGTAAATTAGATTTGATAATGCCATGAATTGATATTAATTCTAAAGTTATGTATAGCAGCACAAATTCTAAAGATTCGTTTGACGAAG
>JGI24699J35502_11134159_pt1 | contig 40635 bp, 29 predicted proteins | sample TergutMp193P4_FD_35502 | JGI IMG/M metagenome (IMG submission 35502)
ATAGCCCGAAAAAAAATTCGTAAAAGAGCAAATGGTTATTAATAGAGACGCGCTATGGCGCGTCTCTATGTTTTAAGAAGGGATTAGTGTCAAGCACGTGATGACAAAAATTAATTCTTATTCTGCTATTTCTTCTACTGCTTTTCTTCGCGCTTCCACTTTTTTTGCAATATCGAGCATGACTCTCCGACTCCGGTTATAAGCCGGATTATTGATTACCGCTTCAATCGTTTCATTATCATCAATATCTGCTAAAGTAAAAATAAACGGATTAGTGTTGGTGGGTCGTATCCTTTTTCCATAATATTTTTCGATTAATTTCGCTTCGCTAATCAATCGCTCTTCTTCTTCAACTTTTTCCCTTTCTTCCCTGGCTTTTCTTTCCCACATATCTTTTTCCTGTTCTTCTTCGATTTTTTTGAACTCGGCTTTCGATATAATATTTTCAATACCGAATCCAGAGGCTAAAATAGCAACCTTTATTTCATCCTCTAAACTTTCGTCCAAAGCGGTTCCCCAAATTACTTCGATGTCAGAGCTGAATTTTGCCATAAAATCATGAACTTCATCAAATTCTTCCATCATCATAGGCTGACGAGAGCCAAATGTAATATTCAATAATATTTTTTTTGCTTTAAAAACATCGTTATTATTAAGTAAAGGCGAATTTAATGCGTTTTCGATAGCTAGGGAAACACGGTTTTCGCCTTTTCCCATTCCACTGCTCATAACGGCGACTCCTCCGTCTTTCAAGATTGTTTTTACATCGGCAAAGTCCAGATTGATATATCCACGAATAGTGATTATTTCCGAAATGCTCCGGACAGCGATGGTCAATGTATCGTCGGCTTTTTTAAATGCGTCCGACACAGATAAGCCTGCGTAAATATCGCGCAGCCGTTCATTATTGATGACCAACAGAGCATCTACATTTTTTTTGATTTCTTCAACCCCTTTTAAGGCTTGAACAATTTTGAATGTTCCCTCAAATATAAAAGGAATGGTAACTATGCCTACCGTCAGAATGCCCTTATCTTTTGCCACCTTTGCAACTATCGGCGAAGCTCCGGTTCCGGTACCGCCGCCCATACCAGCAGTGATAAATACCATTTCGGTTCCATCGGATAACATTTGATTTATTGAATCGAGGCTTTCTTCGGCATGTTCCCGCCCTTTTTCAGGTTTTCCGCCTGCGCCCAAACCGGGTCCTAATTGCACTTTGACAGGGATAGGACTTCCCATCAACGCCTGTCTGTCGGTATTACACAGAACAAAAGTAACGTCCCGGATACCTTCCCTATACATTTGTGTTACGGCGTTTCCACCACCCCCACCGACTCCCACTACTTTTATAATGGAAGGTATTTCGGTAGGAAAATCAAATTTTAATAAGTCTTCCATAATTTATTTTTTGTTTGTAGTGTTATTATTCAATGTTTTGCTATTATTATTGTCGGTATCATCATCCGAGAAAATTATTACTCCTCCTTCAATGGTATCTTTGATTTTCCCTCTAATCTTTTTAATTGTGCTGGCAAAGAAAGGTGAAGGTTGCTTTTCTACAAGTTTATCTTCTTTTTTATCTTTCTCTTTATCTTCTTTTTTATCTACATTTTTACGTTCTTCTACCTTAAATTCTTCTTCACCAAAAAGAGGAGTCGCTTGTTGTTCTTTTTCTTTGTATAAAGCTTTTTCGTTCACGCAACTTTCTTCTCCCAAAACAGCTAATCCCACTACGCACGAATGGGCTGGAGAAATAAGGGTTTCTACCTGATTGATCCACACTTTTGGTTTAGCCAAACGAACTTCTTTTCCAGTTTGATTTTTGATAAATTGCGGCAAACCCTGAAGCAAAGCCCCTCCGGCGGTTATTACGATTCCTGCGTCAAGTTTATCGAAATATCCTGACATTTGAATATGTGCCTTTATATTTTCGACAATTTCGTCAACACGAGCTTCAATAAGCAAATTCAGGTAGTGCAAATCAACATTCCGCGATGGGTTTTGTTCTTTATTCACAGGAACCGATTCATTATTATTCTGTCCCACAATAGCGCTTCCATATTCTATTTTCAAAGCCTCAGCTTCTTCTTCCAAAACATTCAAACTGCGAATGTCTTTCGTAATCGCCAATCCTCCCAAGGGAATCGCCACCATATATTTTAATGCTTTGTTTTTATAAACGGAGAGATATGTAACTCCGTCCCCCCACTCGACTAAAGCGCAGCCCGATTTTTTTTCTTCCAGAGTCAATACTGCTTCGGCTGTTGCTAAAGGTGAAATAAAATAGCCGGCAACGGAAATTCCTTTTTTATTGCTAAATTCATTTTCCAAATTCCGTTTCAGGCAAGGATTTCCTACCATTAATTGAAACTGTGCTTCAATTACGGAAGCCATCGTTCCTCTTGGATTAGATACCAAATGCCCATCGGCATAATATTCACATGAACAGATGCCTAAATTTTCCTCAAATTCCGGGATATAATCAAGCGCTTCTTTTTTTAAGGATTCCAATAGTTGAAGGTTTATGGCTTCTCCGTCTTCAACTACTCTTCTCGCTTTGAATAGTTGCGTATGAAGCGATTGTCCTCCAATGCCAACATAAATTTTTTCTATCGGCGTCTTAGAATTATAGTTCAGTTTATTAATTAACTTGGAAATAATGTCGGAAGTTTCTTCCGAATTATATATACGTCCTCTCCGGATTGCATTATTAGAAGCAAGAGTTTCGGTTTTTATAACCGAAAGTTTATTACCTGGATATTCTTTCTCCGCAACCAAAGCAATCGATTTGGAAGTGCCTAAATCCAACGCTGCAACAATCTTTCCCATATCTTTTCGATTTAATTTTTATTCTTTTTTTGTACAAACTACTTGATTTTTAAATTTCAGGTTTATAACCGAATACCTGTTCCACCCAACTTTACTTAATCCCTTTTCATAAAAGAGACGCAGTTTATCAAGATTTTCTTTATAATTTTCTATTTTCCCTAAAATGATACGATGATTACCTACGTCGGGAGTCAATTCGATATCATTGTTTTGAGCGACATAAATTTGCTTAATTTGCGAATTCCAAAATTTATCTTGTCGCAGGAACATGGCAAATTCATACAATTGTTTTTTTGCAAATTCGTCATCGATGAAACCGCTTGCTACAGGAACATAAGCGGCAAAATTATCGGGAACGGGCATTTTTTCGCCTTCATTGTCTATATAATAACTTCCTTTTTCCGAAAAAATGCGCAAAACCGGTGTCCGCTGAAATAATTTAATCCGCAGTGTCCCATCGACTGTTTTATAACATTCCGCTCGTTTAATCAAGCGGTTTTCTTTTAATTTTTTTTCAATTTCCGCCGTATTCACAGATGATAAATCTTTTCCGACAGGCGACAACCCAGCTTTTGTAATACTGTTTATAATATCTCTATCGGTCAAATATTGGAGTTCCGAAGTATTAACTATATCTACCTTAAGTTCTTTACATATTGAATTTTTTTTAGCGTAAGAATTTGTGTAAAATACGGTAAACAATAGATATATCAATAATAGAACCGTAATCGAAATAAGTAATATTTTTTTAAGCATTTAAAATATCTTTTAATGGTTCGACTAAAAGTTCAATATCGCCTGCGCCGGCAACCAACACCAGTTCACGTTTTTTATTACGCATTGCTTCCAATAATTCGTCTTTTGAATATAAATGCTTTTCCGGTGAAGTAACGTAATTTAAAATCAAAAGGGAAGATACGCCCTTAATAGGTTCTTCTCTAGCCGGATATATCGGAATTAAAATGACTTCATCGGCAACGGATAATGCTTTAGCAAATTCCCGGTAGAAATCATGGGTACGGGAATATAAATGAGGTTGAAAGATTACCGTAAGTTTCTTATCGGGATATAATTCCTTGACCGATGATATGCTTGCGGTTAATTCTTCCGGATGATGGGCGTAATCGTCGATTAGTACGCAATCGTTGCGTTTGATATGAAAATCGAAACGCCGTTTAGTCCCTTGGAAAGTAGCCATTCCTTTCTGTAGTTCCTCGTCGCTAACGCCGTTCAGGAACGCGATTGCTAATGCTGCTATTCCATTCAGGATATTAATTTTCACCGGAACGCCCAATTGAATATTAGGAATAACTCGTTCGGGAGTCACAAAATCGAATCTGATGCTGCCGTTTCCTATTCGTATATTTTTAGCATGGAAATCGCCTGTATCAATTGCGTATCTATACAATCGCACGCCTTTTTTCAGAACAGGTTCAATATCTACTCCAGCTTCCATCAATAAAACGCCGTTTTCACGAATTAACGAGGCAAAATAACAGAAACTTTCTTTATATGCAGTAACTGTTTTATAAATATCAAGATGATCGGGAGATACTGAAGTGATCACTGCCATGTAAGGAGTGAGCCAATGGAACGAACGGTCATATTCGTCAGCTTCAATAACCGTCAAGTCGCTTTTGGCGGATACCAACAAATTGGTATCGTAATTTTTCAGAATTCCGCCCAAAAAAGCATTACAATCTACTGACGATTGCTTCAAAATATGAGCAATCATACTCGCAGTAGTCGTTTTTCCATGCGTTCCGGCAACACATAATCCGCGGGTGTTACGAGTGATTTCGCCCAAAACTTGTGCTCTTTTGAGAATAGAAAAGTCGCTTTTACGAAAGTAAGCCAACTCTAAATGATCTTCAGGAACAGCTGGAGTAAAAATCACTAAAGTATTCTTTGGGTTTTTATATATTTCCGGAATTAAATCTACATTGTCTTCGTAATGAATTTCAGCTCCTTCGTCGTTCAATTGCTTGGTCAGATTCGACTTAACCCTATCGTAACCTCCGACCTTTTTTCCATGAAACAGAAAATAACGCACCAAAGCACTCATACCAATACCTCCGGCTCCGATGAAATAAATATTTGGATAATCGGTAATTGATTTCCGGTATCCTGCGCCAGGCGAAGAAATATTCAGAATAGCTTCTATTTCATCTACAATTTTATTTGCCGCATCTGGTAAAGCTAATTTCAAAATGTTTTCGCTTAATTCTTTCAATCGCCCGTCGTTGTGAACTATATCCAACGCTTGAGGAATCAAGTCTTTAATTACGGTATTGTCGGGAATAAGAATAGCAGCGTCGTGTTTGAGCAAAGCCTCAGCATTTTTTGTTTGATGGTCTTCCGCAACATTCGGCGACGGAACCAAAATGACCGGCTTTCCCAACAAACAAAATTCTGAAATAGAACCGGCTCCAGCTCTTGAGACAATCAAATCCGCTATTGAATATGCCAAGTCCATCCGTGAAATAAAAGAAGTCAGATAAACGGAAGCTTGCGGATAATAATGCAATTTTTCTTTTGATGCGAAATAATAATAGCTTCCCGATTGCCAGATAAATTGGACGTCGCTTTTCTCGATTAACGGTAAAGCGGCAATCATACTTTTATTTATAGAGCTTGCTCCCAGACTTCCGCCCAAAATCAAAATGGTTTTTTTGCCGGGATCAAGATTAAAATAAGTGTATGCTTCCTTTCGTTTTTCTTCGGTAGTTTCTAAATTCTGACGGACAGGATTACCAGTCAGGACAATCTTTTTCTCTGGGAAAAACTGTTGCATTCCCTCATAAGCAACGCAAATCCTTGCAGCTTTCTTTGCTAATAATTTATTTGTTAAGCCTGCGTAGGAATTTTGTTCCTGAAGCAGCGTAGGAATTCCTAAGTCGTTTGCAGCCCGTAAAGTTGGACCGCTTGCATATCCTCCTACTCCGATAACAATATCAGGCCGAAAGTTTTTCAATATTTCTTTCGCTTTATGCATACTTTTAGATAAACGAAAAAGGACGTTTATATTTTTCAGAATATTTTTGCGATCAAATCCTGCAACAGGTAAACCTACAATCGGGTAACCAGCTTCTGGAACCCGTTCCATTTCCATTCGGTTTTCAGCACCAACAAAAAGTATTTCTGCCAAAGGATAACGTTCTCTGATTGTGTTAGCAATAGAAAGTGCAGGGAAAATATGACCGCCTGTACCTCCTCCGCTAATAATTATTTTTAACTGCTGCATAATTTCTTTTTTTAATATAATTTATATATTATACAACTTGAATATCAAATTGTTCATCTTCGTTTGCCAATCGCTTTTCTTCTTCAAATTCTTCCTCAAAAGTTGCTTCCTGCTGCACTCCCTTCGGATTTTCAAAACGGCTGACGCTTAATATAATCCCTATAAATACGCAAGTGATTAAGATAGAACTTCCTCCCTTGCTGACCAATGGCAAAGGTTGTCCCGTGACCGGCATAAGACCAACCGAAACAGCCATATTAACCAGGGCTTGCAAAACTAACATCAATGCGCAGCCCATAACCAATAATTTAGGAAATAACTTCGGACATCGTCCGGCGATAGTTCCTGCTCGAATAAATAAAAATACATAGAGGGCAAGGACAAAAATTCCTCCGACAATACCTGATTCTTCGATAATTATCGCATATATGAAGTCAGAATATGCTTGCGGTAAAAGGCTGCTCTGGTGGCTACTACCGGGCATATTTATGATTCCTCCACGCGCCACCGCAATCTTTGCCATAGTTTCCTGAAATCTATCGTCGGGTATTTTGCCATCTTTCGTGATTTCAGGTTGTTCATTGTAATTGTTAAGTCGTTCGACCCATAAAACGCCTCGCCTAAGCCCTACATCCTTAGCCTTATCCGGGAAAAACCAAATGAATCCGAATAAAAGCGAAATGCCTAAAGCAGTAGTTAAAGCAACTATTCCCAATCTCTTAAATGAAACTTGTCCGAGAAACATCATAATGCATATTACACAATACAATATAGCTGCGGTAGAGAGATTATCACGTACAATAAGGGCACAGGTAATAATGCTGGTAAACCACGCCCATTTGAAACTCACGCTTTCCGATATTTTTCTATTTTGCCGGCTTAAAATAAAAGCCACGAAAGAAATTAAGCAAAGTTTAGCTATTTCTGACGGTTGAAATCCGAATAAGTAGCGGTTAGCGCCATTCACCGTATGTCCCATAAATTGTGTTGCAACAAGTAACACCCAAACAAAAGGAAGAGCTACTACAAAAATCCAAAAATGTTTTGGATTCATGCTATGAACAAGCAATACAATTACTACTCCCGCTAATAAAAACATTGTATGCTTCATTATCGGCTGCCAGTAGCTTGTCTTGAAAGTCAGCATACTGGAAGCGCTATAAACTTCAATGATTGAAATCACACAGAGAGAAACGAATATCATCCATATTACTTTATCACCTCTGAATATTTTATTAACAAAATCCATCATAATCATTAAAATTATATAAGTTAAAGATTTCGAACACAATCTTTGAATTGGGTTCCTCTGTCTTCGTAATTTTTGAATAAGTCAAAGCTGGCGCAACAAGGCGAAAGCAACACCGTATCGCCTCTTTCTGCAATGGAATATGCTTGCAAGACAGCTTCCCGCATCGAACGAGCATCACTTGTATGCATCATTTTTTCATCAAAGAAAGCGTGCAATTTAGCATTATCGACGCCGAGAAAAATTAATGCACGGCACTTTTCTTCTATTAATGATTCAATTAATCTGTAATCGTTTCCTTTATCGGTTCCGCCCATAATCAGTACAACAGGCGTTTTTATACTTTGCAAAGCATACCATGTCGAATTAACGTTAGTAGCTTTCGAATCGTTGATGTACTCAACTCCTCTGATTCGCGCTACTTTTTCAAGACGATGTTCGACTCCCCTGAAATTACTTAAGGATTTGCGGATATCGTCGTTTTTTATATCCATTAGTTTAGCTGCAATTCCGGCGGCTAATGAATTGTATAAATTATGCTCTCCGGTCAGGGCAATTAATTCTTCTTCCATAGTGAAAATACCTTTAGGAGTTTCTATAATAATTTGTTTGTTATCGGTATAAGCAATTACGTTTTCCTCTTTTTTCAGAGCGAAGGGATATAAAGCGACTTCCGGTTGCATTTTAGCAATTTCAGCTTTTATATAGGGATCGTCGTTCCAGAAAATAAATGCATCATTTGCCGTCTGATTTTGAATAATACGCATCTTTGAATTAACGTAGTTCTGCATTTCATAGTTATAGCGATCCAGATGATCAGGAGTAATATTTAACAATATAGCAATATCTGCCTTAAAGTCGTACATTCCGTCTAATTGAAAACTGCTTAATTCAATGACGTAATAATCATAATTTGCTTCTGCAACCTGCAAAGCAAAACTATTGCCCACATTGCCTGCCACACCTACATTTAAGCCTGCATTTTTCAGAATATGGTAAGTGAGCAAAGTTGTCGTTGTTTTACCATTGCTTCCTGTAATACAAATAGTTTTTGCATGTGTATAGCGTCCTGCAAATTCGATTTCGGAAATAATGGGAATTCCTTGCTCATAAAGTTTAAGAATAATAGGCGCTGTATCAGGAATGCCGGGACTTTTGATTATTTCACAAGCATTCAGGATTTTGTCTTCCGAATGTTGATTTTCTTCATATATAATCCGGCATTTATCCAATATTTCTTTGTACTTAGATTTAATACTTGACATATCGGAAACAAAAACATCGAATCCTTGCTTTTTAGCCAATACAGCAGCACCGACGCCACTCTCGCCTCCTCCAAGAATAACGATTCGACCTCCCGCCCTCTGTTGTCGGGATACCTTATTTTCATTTATGTTATTTTTATCTTCCATATCTTTTTTATAATTTAATAATAGCATAAGATTAGCGCATTTTTAAGGTAGCGATAGCCAATGCCGCTAAAATTAATCCTATCAACCAGAAACGGACAACAATCTTCGATTCGGGAATCGCTGCCAATGGTTTTTGAATCAGCGCTTCAATCCCTGCATTTCCTTGCTTTTGGAAATGATGATGCAAAGGAGTCATCTTAAAGACTCGTTTTCCGACGCCATATTTTTTCTTTGTGTATTTGAAATAACTAACCTGAAGCATTACCGACACGCTTTCAGCGAAAAATACACCGCATAAAATTGGTAATAACAACTCCTTATGAATAATAATTGCAAAAACGGCAATTATTCCTCCCAATGTGAGTGAACCGGTGTCTCCCATAAAAACCTGTGCGGGAAAAGCGTTATACCAAAGAAAGCCGATAGTCGCACCGATGAATGCGGCGGCAAAAATCGCTAACTCTCCGCAGCCGGGAATATACATAATGTTCAGATAGGCTGCATATTTGATGTTACTCGATACGTATGCCAAAATTCCCAACGCTACCCCGATAATTGCCGAATTTCCGGCAGCAAGTCCATCCAATCCGTCGGTGAGATTTGCCCCATTTGAAACGGCAGTTACAATAAATATCGTAATAATCACAAAAATAATCCAAGTGGCTGCCGTACGGTGAGAAGGCATGAAAGAAACCAAATCGCGATAATCCAAATTATTGTTTTTGAAAAACGGAATCGTGGTCTGAGTCGATTTCACCGCCGGCGTGTATTTTACTTCCGTAATTACTCCGTCTTTCCTGATTTCTACATTTTCGTGCATCACCGCCTTCGGGCTTAAATAGAGGGTTAATCCAACAATCAATCCTAAACCGATTTGCCCGACTATTTTGAACCGTCCGTTTAACCCCCCTTTATTTTTTTTGAATACTTTGATATAATCATCTAAAAATCCGATGCAACCTAACCATACTGTTGTAACCAACATAAGGATGATGTAAACATCAGTTAGACGGCAAAATAACAATACAGGGATAATGATTGATATTATGATAATAATTCCTCCCATCGTAGGCGTTCCTATTTTTTTCATTTGTCCTTCCAACCCTAAATCGCGCACTACTTCACCGATTTGCATCTTCTGAAGTTTTTCGATGATCCGCCGTCCGATAATCGTTGATATTACTAACGAAAAAATCAAAGCCATAGCCGAACGGAACGAAATATAACGAAAGATTCCCGCTCCGGGAAAATCCAATTTATCGAGATATTCAAATAAATAATACAACATGAGTTTTATTTGTTTTCATTAAAAATAGACATTACAATTTCCCTGTCATCGAAATGATGTTTATTTCCCTTCACTTCCTGATAATCTTCATGTCCTTTACCTGCAATCAGGACAACATCGCCTGTTTGAGCAAAAAGACAAGCGGTGCGAATCGCTTCTTTCCGATCGGTAATTTTCAGCGATTTTTTAGGCGCTATTTCTTTAAATCCTTCTTCCATATCTCGGATTATGTCGTCCGGTTCTTCAAAACGCGGATTGTCGGAAGTGAGAATCACATAATCGCTTAAACGGGCGGCTTCTTTTGCCATTATTGGACGTTTTCCTCTATCGCGATTTCCTCCGCAACCCACAACAGTGATGATATTCCCTTTTCCCGACAAAATTTCCCGGATTGCATTCAGCACATTAGTCAGGGCATCAGGAGTATGAGCATAATCTACAATTGCAGTATAACCCTCCGGCGAGCGGAAGGTTTGAAAACGCCCCGAAACAGACTGGAGCGTACTCAATATCAGCAAGACTTCATTGGGATTTTGTCCCAGAAGAATAGCTGTTCCATAAACCGCTAAAAGATTGTAGGCATTGAATTTACCAACAAACTGAGTAACTATGTCCTTACCATTTATACTCATTTCAGTTCCATCGAAATGCGCCTCCAGAATTTTCCCTTTGAAATCAGCTAAGGATAACAAGGAATATGTCTGTTTCTTCGCTTTCGTATTCTGAAGCATAAATAATCCGTTTTTATCATCTTTATTCGTCAATGCGAAAGCATCAGCAGGCAATCCGTCGAAGAACGCTTTTTTGGCATCGCGATATGCTTCAAAAGTCAAATGATAATCCAAATGGTCACGCGTAAGATTAGTGAATATGCCTCCTTTGAATTGCAGTCCGGCAATCCGTTTTTGATCGATTGCATGTGAACTGACTTCCATAAACACATAGTCACAACCGGCTTTCAACATTTGAGCCAACAAAGTGTTCAATTCAATCGCATCGGGCGTAGTATGGGTAGCTGGCAACTCTTTATCGTTAATGTAATTGCAAACGGTTGATAATAGACCTGTTTTATATCCTAACTTTATGAACATTTGATATAATAAAGTTGCAGTAGTTGTTTTGCCGTTCGTACCGGTTACGCCAACTAAAATCAAATGTTTCGACGGCTCGTCATTCCAGACGGAAGCAATTCGTCCCAAAGTTTCAGCGCTATCTTTAACGTGTATATACGAAACATCATTTTGCAAATTTTCAGGCAGAACTTGGCATACAATAGCTTTAGCTCCCATTTCAATCGCCTTTCCAATGAAGGCGTGACCATCTGATTGCGTTCCCGGAACAGCAACAAAGAGGAAATCCGGTTCTATTTTCCGCGAATCGCAATGTATGCCTGAAATCTGTATGTTGGGATTACCTATTATTTCCAGCACATCTGATGTATAAAGAAGTTCTTTCAGTGTCATAATTTATCTAAGTTGAATAGTAATTGTTTGTCCTTGCAATACCTTTGTGCCTGCATTCAAAGATTGACTATAAACTTCGCCTCGTCCCAGAAGATTCACTTTCAAGCCAGTACTTTCCAAAGCAAAAACGGCATCTTTAGCACCCATTCCTATGACATTCGGCACTGCGTTGTTTGCGATTTGCTGAGGTTTGAGCACCAAATGGTCATTACTTAATTGAGGGCTTGTCCATTTTCCCTTCGCATCATCTTCATAACGGATATTCAATTTATTCAATACATACTTTGAATATTCGGATAGTCCGCTTTTTACTTCTGGAATTTCTGCAATTGATTTTTCTTTGGAGAGATTAACCGATTTTATCGTAGTATTCTGTTGATAAATTGCTTCGGCAATCTTTTTGAAAACCGCACCGCTCATATAGCCTCCGGAAGCGTTTCCTACACGAGGACGACGAATCACCACAATGCAGGAATATTTAGGATTATCGGCAGGGAAATAACCGCAGAATGACACCTGATGAGAAGTTCCTCCTGTTTTATAGCCAGCTGCACCCTGAGATATTTGTGCAGTTCCGGTTTTCCCTGCAATACGCACCAAATCGGAGTGAACAGGTTTTCCTGTTCCGTGTGGATGATTGACCACGCTATCGAGCATTTCCCGAATAATATTTAATGTTTTATCCGAACAAATATGTTCGTTGATTACTTCCGTTTTTTTCTTTTCAATCTTGTTGTCATCGCGAATTTCTTTTACGAAAATCGGTTTGACCATTTTTCCTTTATTCGCAATAGCATTAAAGAAAGTCAACGTATATATCGGTGGAATTTGAGTTTCGTAACCAAATGACATCCACGGTAAAGTCGATTTTGACCAATTACTCAGCGAGTCGTTCGGATGACGAATTTTTGCCTTTCCATAGCCAGGAATTTCAATTTTTAAGTCTTTATTGAATCCTATTCTGTATAAACCATCCACATATTTACCCGGATCTTTTTCGTAGCCCTTCAATATAATCTTTGCTACACCTATATTAGAAGAAAACCAAATAGCTTTAGCAGCAGTAATCTTACCATACCCGCCACGACTTGCATTGTGGTCGATTAACGGTAATCCTGAATATTCAAATCTCCCATTGCCGACATCCACTGGGTCGTCGGGATGAACGACGCCATCTTCTAATGCAACCATCATGGAAGCTACTTTGAATGTCGAACCAGGTTCGCTCATGTCCGACAAGGCATAATTCAATGATTCGTCCCATACGCCATTCTTATAACTAAGATTGGCTATCGCTTTGATTTCTCCAGTTTCAACTTCCATAACAACAGCAGTTCCGGATTCAGCATTTAATTCTTTTAATTTTTCCATTAAAGCATTTTCCGTAATTTTTTGAATATTAATGTCTATTGTCGTTATTATATTTTTTCCCGGAGTTGCATCAATATGGGGAACTTCCTTAAATTGTCCTTCTACCCATCTTTTAGTGACAATTCCCGGATTGCCTTTTAATAAGGAATCATAACCTAATTCCAGACCGTTTTTCCCGCCTGTACCATTAACTCCATCCCAAATATCTCCAATAGTTCGAGACGCTAAAATTCCATTCGGTTTGACTCGTCGGGTGAGTTTTTTTGCATATAATCCTGATTTATTGCGTCCTTGAATAAAATAAGGCATTTTCTTAATCTCATTAAGCTCTAAATCATCAACAGGACGAATAGATAATTTATATTCTGTACTTCTTTTTGATACCGCTTCGCCTTTTTTGATTCTTTCTTCTTCTTTTTGCTTCATTTTTAGACCGTTCAGGATATCTGTTTCATATTGTGAAGCAGATTTTTCGGGAAACATTTTATTTAATTCACTGGAAAGCGACTTAATATTCGCTTTTAAAACACTTTCTTTCAGTCCATCAGCCCAAAAATCCATATACAATTGGTTATATGTTTTGGAAACAGCCATCAACTCATTATTGGATGAAAAAATATTACCTCGTGTTGCCGGAATCGTATCGCGGAAAGGAACGTATCTTTTGCCTATATCAATCCATTTTTCACGTTCAATAAATGATGTTGCAAATACTCGCCCGATAATCAAAATGATGACTAATCCCAAAAACAATGCAACGATAAAATAATTCCGTTGTATTTTCTTATTATCTGTATTATTCTTGTCAGCCATTATATTATTTATTTTTTAATTTGATATACAGTAGTTGTATTAGCTTTTGTCACTTCAACCCCTTTTTCACTGAGTAATTCTTCAATTTGAGCCTGTCCGCTGATTGAGGTTAAATTAGAAGTCAAATTAATCTGTTTGTTTCTTAGCTCAATAACTTCCTTTTTCAACTTATCCATTTCAGTCAATTGTTTTGCACAATAATAGCGATTAGTAATGAACAATAGAATTAAAAGCGCTATCATCAAAAGCAAGCCCCATTGTTTAGCGATAAATTTTTCCATTAGTGCTTTACCTCCGAAAATATCCGAAAGTGAAGGCCTATCTTTCTTTTCTCCGGTTCTTTTTTCCGGCTCTTCTTTAGTTTGATTTTCCGAATTCATTTTTCTCAGCAATTCTTAATTTTGCGCTTCTTGAGCGAGGATTTCGCTCTATTTCCTCCGCTTGGGGAACAATTACTTTCGTATTAATCGTTTGAAATGGCGTTATTACATTGCCGTAAAAATCTTTTTCAACGATTCCTTCAAAATTACCGGTCTTGAAGAAATTTTTCACCAACCGGTCTTCCAGCGAATGATAGGTAATGACAACCAATCGTCCTCCGGGTTTCAGCAATGCACCGGCTTGTATCAGCAATTCTTTCAGCGCATCTATTTCCTCATTAGTTGCAATCCGCAGAGCTTGAAAAGCTTGTGCCATTTGTTTTTTTTCTTTTTCCCGGCTGAAAAAGGGGTTCAGAATATCCAGAAAATCCTGAATTGTCTTGATTCTTTTTTCTTCACGGGCTTTCACAATCGCTTTGGCAATCGCTTTAGAATTTCTTAATTCTCCATATTGATAAAAGATATCGGCTAAATCTTTTTCGGAAAATGTATTAAGTATTTCCGCAGCATCGATTCCGGCGCGGTTATTCATCCGCATATCGAGATTTCCATTGATACGGAACGAAAAGCCTCTATTTTCGTCATCAAAATGATGAAACGAAACGCCAAAATCTGCCAATAAACCGTCTATTTCCGTTACTCCATACCAATCCATAAAGTTGGATAGATAACGGAAATTGCTTCTTACAAAGGTGAATAGAGGGTCGGAAAAACTATTCTTTTCAGCATCCGCGTCCTGATCAAAACCATAAAGATGTCCTTCTCCTTTCAAACAGTTCAGAATCATTCGCGCATGGCCGCCTCCACCGAAAGTCGCATCTACATAGATTCCGCCTCTACGAATTTTTAATCCATCGATACTCTCCTCTAATAAGGCAGGAACATGATATGCAGGACTCTCTTCCATATTTTTTCACTCTTGACCGGATTTTTCAATTGTCCGTTTAGACCCACCAAGGAATTTTTTTACCTGATTTTTCAAATCTTCCGCGCTCATCATAGCTTTTGCTAATTGATCTGGACTCCATATTTCAATCGTTTTATTCATACCAATAAAACAAACTGCATTAGAAATATTTGTCATTTGCAAATATTTTTTCGGGATCAGAATACGTCCGTTGGAATCTAATTCCAATCTTTCCACTAACCACGAAATCATGCGGTAGGTGTTTTGTTCTTCTTCGTTCCATTCGTTCAGTTGTTCACGAAGTTTATTCAATTCTTCTTCCCATATTTTTTCGGGATACAAAACAAGGCAATCCTGATAGACGTCTTTCCGCAGCACAAGACGCGATTCTCCTGATGATTGCAGGATTTTACGAAATGCAGCCGGCACAAAAACTCGTCCTTTTGCATCCGTTTTAGCGTCTATTGTACCTATAAAAGCATCCATATTTTACCTATCCTTTGATTTCAGAGCGTAAAGGTACAAATTTCCCCACAATCCTCCATATCATTTTTATATTTTTTTTTAATAAAGTTATTAACATGGTTATCAACAAATAATTGATATAGTAATTTATTAATAATTAATAAGTTAAATTTTATTATAAAAAGTGGGGCATTTTTTAATAGCAAGCAACAAGTAATATGACATTCTATACTTGTTAAAATAACATAACATCAACCTTAAAAGAGACTTAGAAGAATAAAGCTCAAAAAGAAATATTTTATGTATGCTTCAAAATATCTGCGCTTTCTATGCTATACTTTTGCAAAATAAGCTTTCTTTTAAGGAATAAATAAATATTGCTACATAAATATTATTAAAATTCATTAGTATTAATTTTTTATAAATTTTTAATGAATAATTTTCATTTGTGTGATTTTTTTTTGTAATTTTGCACAAAAAATAATGAAAAATAAAGCCCTATTAGTAAATTATTAAGAGACTGAAATGAGTTTTTTAGAAAAAGCATCACGAAAGTATGTAACCAAAATACTTTCATTACCGTATCTATCAAAAAAAATCGTTTTTATAACAGATATTATATGTGTAGCTGTTATTTTTACAATTTCTACTTTTCTATGTTATAGTTTAATGGGTAAAACGGTTTATATAAAGCCTTTTATAATAAAATTGTCACTGTGTGTTGTTTTAAACTGTATTTTTTTTATTCTATTTTCCACTCACAAAGGGATCTTACGTTATTCGTCATTCAGAGACAGCATACGTATTTTTTTATCGTTATTTTGCGCTAACGCTGTTTTATTGGTAATCTTTTTATATGTTTATGACGAGGCGTTGCTTTCTTTAATATCTATTTTCATTAATTTTGTTTTTGGATTTAGTTTGATTTTTTTAGAACGAATGATGGTAAGACTGTTTTTCGACTATATCAAAACGATTTACACTACAAAAAAGGATTTACCGCTATTGATTTTCGGCACGAATGCCACACAAATATCTCTTGCTAAAATGATTCGCGACAATAAATATATGCCTTATTCTATAGCAGGATTTATCTCTCTCGAATCTCGTAAAACTAATCAAAAAATCTTGAATTATCCTATTTATACCAAAACCGACTTTCTTTCAAATGCATCTTCTTTACGACATATCCGAGCTTTACTAATTGTACCAGAAGAATTAGAACCGGCTGAAAAACAACTATTAGTAGAAAAATGTCTGCAATATAAAATAGAATTACTGTCATCTCCTTCATCTGATGACTTAAAAACAGGAGAAGATAAAGTTCACAAAATACATAAAGTCCGAATAGAAGATTTATTAGGAAGAGTTCCTATTAAGACAGACATAGAGTCTATTGGAAACAATTTAAAAGGCAAAACAATTTTGATTACAGGCGCGGCAGGTTCTATCGGAAGTGAAATTGTTCGACAACTCTGTCGTTTTGATGTGAAATTACTATTGCTGTGCGATGTAGCCGAAACTCCTTTGCATCAGCTAAGTTTGGAATTAAACGATAATTACCCAGAGGTGAAAAAAGAATTGCTGGTAGCCGACGTTCGAAATTACGAACGGATAAAATTTATATTTGAACATTATAAACCACACTATATTTATCACGCTGCAGCATACAAACACGTTCCTTTGATGGAACAACAGCCCTCGGAAGCAATATTAACCAATGTGTTTGGAACAAAAAATGTTGCCGATTTAGCCATAAAATATAATTCGGAATGTTTTGTTATGATTTCGACCGATAAAGCCGTAAATCCGAGTAGCGTTATGGGAGCTTCCAAAAGGATTGCAGAAATATATATTCAATATTTGGCTCATCATTTGTTGAATACATTGGATAAATCATCCATACGTTTCATCACTACTCGTTTTGGTAATGTATTAGGTTCGAATGGATCGGTAATTCCGTTATTTGAAAAACAAATCGAAGCGGGAGGACCCGTTACGGTCACACATCCTGAAATTTACCGTTATTTTATGACCATTTCAGAGGCTTGTAACCTTGTGCTTGAGGCCGGTAATTTAGGCAAAGGCAGCGAGATTTTTACATTCGACATGGGCGAATCGGTTAAAATCAAAGATATGGCAGAATCCATGATTCGCTTGTCGGGTTTAGTACCATACAAAGACATTAATATTGCTTATACCGGACTTCGTCCCGGAGAAAAATTATACGAAGAATTATTGTACGATAAAGAGAAGATATTGCCAACCAGCCATGAGAAAATTATGATTAGTAAGCTAACTCAATGTAACTATGAAGAAGTATTACCTTTAATACACAAATTAATCAAGATAACTACAAGTTATAATGATTTGGAAATTGTAAAGTTAATGAAGGAAATCGTACCTGAATATGTTAGCCAAAATTCAATTTATAACCATTTGGATGATGACAATAAACTAAAAAATCATAAATTTGCACTATTTTAAATAAAAGAGCTATATGAACATTGCTGTTGTAGGAACTGGTTACGTTGGTTTAGTCACCGGCACTTGCTTTTCTGAAATGGGTATTAATGTCACTTGCGTGGACGTTGATTCTCAAAAGATACAAAATTTGAAAAAAGGAATTATACCTATTTACGAGCCTGGACTGGAAGAATTGGTTAAAAGAAATTCTAAAGCAGGCCGGCTTGATTTTACAACCGATCTGGTTTCTTGCTTAGATAAAGTGGACGTTATATTTTCTGCTGTCGGTACCCCACCAGATGAGGATGGAAGCGCAGATTTGCGCTTTGTCATGGAAGTAGCACGAACAATCGGCCAACACATAAATAAATATACATTGATTGTTACGAAAAGTACCGTTCCAGTTGGAACAGCCTTACAAGTAAAAGCTATAATAAACGAAGAACTGAGTAAACGAAACCTTACTATTCCGTTCGATGTTGCGTCTAATCCTGAATTTCTGAAAGAAGGAACCGCTATCAAAGATTTCATGGGTCCGGACAGGGTTATTGTCGGCGTTGAAAGCGAGAAAGCCAAAGAATTGATGGATCGGCTATACAAACCGTTTACATTGAACAATTACCGTATGATTTATACCGACATTCCTTCGGCGGAGATGATTAAATATGCTGCTAATGCTATGTTGGCAACCCGCATTTCATTTATGAACGATATAGCCAATCTTTGCCGGTTAGTTGGAGCAGATATAAATATGGTAAGGCGTGGGATAGGTTCCGATTCCAGAATCGGCAGTAAGTTTCTATACCCCGGTTGCGGTTATGGCGGATCGTGTTTCCCGAAAGATGTAAAAGCATTGATTAAATTGGCTTCGAATAGCGGTTACGATATGCAAGTGCTACAAGCTGTAGAATCGGTAAATGAAAAACAAAAAACAATTTTATTCCGGAAATTAAATACTTTATTCGCCGGCGACTTAAAAGGGAAAACCATTGCTATATGGGGATTGGCATTCAAACCCGAAACAGACGATATGCGGGAAGCGCCTGCGCTGGTTTTGATTGATTCATTGTTGCAAGCAGGCTGTAATGTCAGAGTATATGATCCGGCAGCAATGGAGGAAGCCGGACGAAAATTCGGAAACAGCATATACTATGCTTTAGACATGTACGATGCGGCGCTGGATGCAGATGCCTTATGTCTTTTGACGGAATGGAAAGAATTTCGTTTACCCGCATGGGCTGTACTCAGAAAGACTATGAAAACCCATGTCGTAATCGACGGGCGAAATATTTATGATAAAAAAGAAATGGAAAGTTACGAATTTATTTACGATTGTATCTGATAATTTTTATTGTATTTGATAATCTTTAATCTTTAAATAATAAAACCAGATGAACACAAAAACTAAAAGCTCAATTTTTTCTTCTCCTTCCGGAGAAAGCTACCTTTTCCCTTTCATATTGGTAACCAGCTTGTTCCTGATGTGGGGCTTGGCACATGGATTATTGGATGTTTTGAATAAACATTTTCAGGTTACATTCACCATGTCGAAAGCACAATCGGGATTAGTTCAATTTTCCACGTATATAGCTTATGGATTATTCAGTATCCCTGCAGGTTTATTTATGAAAAAATTTGGATACAAAAAAGGCATTATTTTAGGATTATTATTATTTGCAATTGGGGCTTTCGGATTTGTACCCGCTACTTTTTTTCACTCATTCAATCCCTTTTTATTTGCATTATTCGTCGTGGCTTGCGGATTGTGCGTCTTGGAGACTGCAGCTAATCCATATTCCACAGTGCTTGGACCTAAAGACAGCGCAGCACAGCGAATTAATCTATCTCAATCGTTTAATGGCTTGGGCTGGGTGTTAGGTCCGTTTATCGGCGGACAATTAATTCTCAGCGCAACGTACGATGATACGATGGCTACTGCAAAACCTTATCTCATTCTTGGTATATGTACACTGATTATTGCAATATTATTTTTCTTTACCAAATTACCTGATATTGTTGAGGCGGATGAAAATCTTGTTGTCGATGGAGATAGAACTGTTGCAAAATCAATGTGGACATACAAACATTTTATACTTGCTATCATTGCCCAATTTTTATATTGCGCTGCCCAAACGGGCATTTTCAGTTTCTTCATTAACTATGTAACAGAACTGGATCATACAATTAATGCTGTAAAAGCATCTAAATTATTAGCTTTTGGCGGTATGGCATTATTTATGATTGGCCGGTTGAGCGGAAGTTTCATTATGGGTTTGTTCCGTCCCAACAAATTATTAGCATTCTATTCATTAATGTGTTCTGCAGCTATGATTTTAGTGATTTTACAAATGGGAAAGCTATCGCTTTATGCATTATATACATCATTCTTTTTTATGTCTATCATGTTTCCGACTATTTTTGCCTTGGGCATATCGAAAATGGGAATTAACACAAAAAAGGCATCTTCTTACATTATTATGAGTGTAGCCGGAGGTGCATTTGCACCAATGTTAATGGGACATATCGGTGAAAAATCCATGGCAATCGGCTTCATAATCCCTTTGGTTTGTTTCCTTTACATTTTATTTTACGGTTTAAAGGGATATAGAATGTAAAAAGGTTGATTTTCTATTTGTTGTCCTGCTAGGATTCGAACCCAGACAAGCGGAACCAGAATCCGATATGCTACCATTACACCACAGGACATTGTTTGAGACCGCAAAGATATAAATTTATTTGGATTTATATTTGCTTTTTTTATTGTTTTTGGATTTCCATTCACTTTCTTCGGTTCGCTTTCTACGATTCTCGGAAGGAGACGCTTGTGCCGCTTCTACGGAAATTTTCCGGCCAAATACTACAATACCATTTAAATTTTGGATAACTCGATTCCGATCAGCCTCACGTACTTCAAAAAAAGAGAAATTTTTCATTAAATCAATTCTGCCGACATCTATTTTTTTCCCGGAGATATTGTCATTTAATAAACCGATTATGGATTGCGGACGAATGCCATCATTTTTTCCTAAGCTAAGAAATAAACGGGAATACCCTCTTTCTGCAGTTCGCCCGGTTCCTTTACCATTTCCTCTGCTTCCAGCATCTATCCTATATTTTTCTTTTTTCCGGTCGGTCTCCAACGGATTTTCTATATCTTCGGCATCGCGATAATAATCGATTAAGCGATTAAATTCAAGCGAAATCAAACGTTTTATTACATCTTCTTTATCCAACCAATCCAATTTACGGTAAATCGAAGGGATAATTCCTTTTATTTCTTCTTCGTTCACTTTTACTTTTTCGATTTTGTCGGCAAAACTGAAAAGTTGTTTTTCACAAATTTGCTTCCACGAAGGAATGGTACCTTGTTCGAATTTCTTGTTGATTAATTTTTCGATTTCCTTTATTTTATGCTTTTCCTTTAAATTAATGATTGCAATAGACGTACCGGTTTTTCCGGCTCTCCCAGTTCGTCCGCTTCGATGCGTATATAGTTCTACTTCATCGGGCAAACCATAATTAATAATATGAGTTAAATCATCTACATCCAAGCCGCGGGCAGCTACATCAGTAGCGACCAATAACTGAATGTTTTGCAATCTAAATTTTTGCATCACACAATCTCGCTGTGCTTGCGAAAGATCGCCATGCAAAGAATCGGCATTGTATCCATCTTTAATCAAATTGTCGGCAATATCTTGCGTTTCTTTTCGTGTACGGCAAAAAATAATCCCGTAAATATTAGGATTATAATCGGCTATTCGTTTCAATACTAAATATTTGTCCTTAGCATTAACCATATAAAAAATATGCCTTACGTTTTGAGCGCCTTCGTTTTTTCGCCCGATGACAATTTCTTTAGGTGACCGCATATAATTTTTTGTAATCCGGGCGATGCCGTCCGGCATAGTAGCTGAGAATAATAACATATTCCGATTGGACGGGATTACAGAGAGAATTTCATCGATACTTTCTGAAAATCCCATATTAAGCATTTCGTCGGCTTCGTCTAATACAACATTCCTGACATATTGTAAATTAACAGTTTTCCGGTTAATTAAATCAATCAACCGTCCGGGAGTAGCAACAATTACATGAACCCCGCGCCGTAGCGTTTTGATTTGACTTTCAATACTTGAACCGCCATAAACCGGCAATACTTTAAGACCATCAATATATTTGGAATAATCATTCAGATCATCGGCAATCTGTAAGCATAATTCGCGGGTAGGGCAAAGAATAACTGCTTGCGGTCGAAGCTCGTTTATTCGGATTTCTTGGAGAATGGGTAAGCCGAAAGCGGCTGTTTTCCCTGTTCCTGTCTGTGCTAACGCTATGACTTCGTTATTATTACCAAGTAAGTAAGGAATCACTTCCTCTTGAACCGGCATAGGGTATTCGTAACCCATTTCGCTAATTGCTCTAACAATAGCAGGAGCAACGCCTAATTCTTCAAATGTTTTCAATATGAGTGTTTATTAAAAGGTACAAATGTACGTTTATTTTCTGTATAAAGCCTTAATAAAGCATTATTTCTTTCAGCTTTTCTCGTTTTTTGGCAGACAGTTTCAATTCAGTATTAAAATAATTATCCAAACTACCATATTCTTTCTGGAGTTTATCAAAAGAATAGGTAATGCTACCTTTGTGTGCACGCAGTAACGCAGTAAATGTTTCTTGAATTTCTTGGTCCTGTAAGAAAATGTTATCTTTCGGAACAAGTGAATTAAAGTCAATTTGTTCGTTTGTTAACATATAATCACTTATAATCTGATCTAAATCAATGTCTAATGCAGCTAAAATCAAAGCAATAGCAACGGCGCTACGGTCTTTTCCTACTGCGCAATGTACTAAAACCGGATAATTGTTCTTATCCAACAGAATATCAAACATTTTAATAAAATAATCGGAATTGTTTTCCAATAAAAAAGCAAACATGACCTGAGAATATACTTTTACATCCCCTGATTTCATTTCTTTAGATAGAATTCTGTCAAAATAAACATTGTAAGGATTTCCACGCAGCGGAAAATTGAAAGTTTGAGGAGCTAAATATTTCGAAGGAGCATCGTATCTTTCCTTATCTGTTCGAAAATCAATAATGGTTCGAATACCTAAATTACTCAAAACCTTTGCATCTTGAATGGTGGCTCTGGCCAAAGAAGAAGAACGATATAATTTTCCCCATTTTGTTTGTTGTCCATTCGCAGTGTAATATCCGCCTAAATCCCTTAAATTAAATAAATTTTCCATAGGGATGTTTCGCTCTGCCGTTATGACCGAGTATTTTTTGTTGAAAACCAATTGAAAATAACTTCTTTTCGTAGATTGGACAAAAAATATATCTTTAAAACCGGCGCTAATTTCTGTTTCAGCAATTGGAAAGGATAAATTAAAAGAGTCCGGTACAGATGATTCATAAATCTTTACTGTTCCTTTCATCGGAGGAAAAGTTTCCCATTTTATTTTGTAACATCCGGGGGGGACAGTTTCGCAGACTACCCGAATATCCGGCTTTTCTTGCGCACAATGCGAAAAAAATAATAAGGAAAGAACCAAAAATGTTGAACTTCTGAGCATATTTTATGCTTCTAATTTCTGACTTTTTTGTACAAAGGTAAATATAAATGCACTATTATTTGCAGAATTAAGCATATTTAACTTAGAATGGAAAAATAAAAGCCGTTTTATTATTTATTGTTAAAATAATAAAACGGCCTGATAATAAAAGGAATAGCTAAAAAATACTTGAAACAGGAATTTCTTTTTTAATGCTTTGACGCAAAGAAATTAGCGTTTCGGTAGAGATTACTCCCGGTATTTCTTGAATTTTACCATTTAATAATTCCATAAAATGTTCGTTATCACGAGCATACATCTTAATCAACATTGTGTATGGACCTGTCGTAAAATGACATTCTACTATTTCCGGTATTTTTTCAAATTCCGGAACTACATCTTTATACAAAGATCCACGTTCTAATTTGACTCCAATATAAGTACATGTATTAAAGCCTAAGACCTTCGGGTTTACATGGTATCCGGAACCCACAATTACCTTCATCTCAATCATCTTCTGAACACGTTGATGAATAGCTGCTCTTGAAACATTACAAACTTCTGCTACATCCTTAAACGGGATACGGGCGTTTTGGGAAATAATTTCCAAAATTTTCCGGTCTAATTTGTCAATTCTTTCCATGATTTCATCATTTTTTTACGATATCCAGCAATTCCACTTCAAATATCAATGTCGAAAATGGATGAATTTTTTCATTACCTTGTTCGCCGTAAGCTAAATCGTAAGGAATATAGAATATATATTTCGAACCAACCGGCATAAGTTGCATGCCTTCTGTCCATCCTTTGATTACGCCGTTTAAATAGAACTGAGTTGATTCATTTTGGTCGAAAACTTCTCCATCGATAGTAGTTCCTTTATAAGCAACTTTTACCAAATCGGTAGCGACCGGCTTTGGACCTTTCCCTTCGGTTATGACCTTGTATTGTAAACCACTGGGTAGAACGACAACTCCTTCTTGTTGTTTGTTTTTTTCCAGCCATTCTTGATTTTCAGTTTTTGCCCCTCCATATTGTTTTTCCATCGCTTCCTTTTTAATATTTTCCATTGCTATCATAGAATACATTTGCGCATCTTCACGTTTGATAAGGAGCGTAGTGTCTTTTCTAACAGTTGAGAGATAACCCGACAAGAAATTTGCCTTGCTCATGGTTTGAGTGGAATCGCTTCCAAACAGTTGTGCATTAAAATATGGCACAAACTGCGTTCCCATTTGATAACCAAGTATTTTACCTACAGTATAAGCGTTTGCTGTCTTATCTTTCGGATCGATGTTAAAACTTTCTTGGAATCCTCTGATAAAATCAGCTCTATTAGACTCTTGCAAACCTAAATCTGCAAAAATCTGATCAACTTGTTGAGAGGCATAAAAAACGCCTTGAGCATAGGAAACAGAATCAACATTCGTTTTCAAATTTGCTTTTGGAACTCCAGAATTACAAGAAGAAAACGACACAATAATAAATGCTGTAAAACATAACACAGCAGAGTAGAATAATTTTTTCATTGAATTTCTTTTATTTTATTTAAATTAATTTGTACTTTATCAGTTTTAAAAATCCCTGCAAAAGTACTATTTTTTATGACAAAAATAATAAAAAACCATTTTTTTTTATACTTTTGTAATTTTGATTAAGGAATTATATAAAAAATAGAGTTTTTTATGAATAATTTGATTCGAATTTACTGCAAAAACACCAATACATATCAGGATTTTGAAGCAGGCATTTCGCTTCTTGAAATCTATGAAGCATTGAAAATTGAATTACCTCATCCTTTAGCCAGCGCTCGTGTAAATAATATTTCCCGGTCGTTGACTTATCAATGTTATTCGCCTAAAGATATAGAGTTTATCGATATAAGCGACCCTTCAGGGATGCGTTCATACGTCCGTTCACTATGTTGCATTTTATCGAAAGCAGTTAGTGATCTGTTTCCACAAGGGAAAATATATTTTGAGCATCCGGTTTCTAAGGGTTACTATTGCGATTTAGATATTTCAGAGGAAGTTACTTTGGAAGTGGCAGAAAATTTGAAAAATCGAATGATGGAAATTATCCGGGAAGACCTGCCATTTGAATCATATTCCGGGCACACGGAGGATGTTGTAGAGCTTTTCCGTAATAATAATATGGAAGATAAAGTCTTATTATTGGAATCTATAGGAAAAATTTACTGCCGGTATAATGTATTAGGCGGTCATATTGATTATTACTACGGCGCTTTATTACCGAGTACACTCTTTGTTTATTTATTTGGTTTGGAAAAGTATGAAAACGGATTATTACTCCGTGTTCCGAATATGCAAAAACCTTATGAATTACAGCCTTTAGTACGACAAGATAAAATGATGTCGGTTTTCAGGGAATTTTTGACCTATCAAAAAGCCATACAAATGCGGAATGTAGGCGACTTGAATTTAGCTAATAATGAAGGGAAAATATCCGATTTCGTAAAAGTTTCGGAAGCGCTTCAAGAGCGAAAAATTGCCGATATTGCCGATGAAATTACCCAACGGTTTCAGAATGGAAGCAGGATTATTCTTATCTCCGGACCTTCCTCTTCCGGAAAAACAACTTTTTGCAAACGGCTTCAAATTGAATTAATGGTCAATACATTACGACCTATCAGTATTTCTTTGGATGATTATTATGTGAATCGCATTGATACACCTTTGGATGGAAAGGGGGAATATGATTTTGAATCGCTTTATGCAATTGATTTAAAATTATTGAATAAAGATTTGAAGAAAATATTAAACGGCGAAGAGGTTGCTCTTCCAACGTATGACTTTACTCGCGGCGAACGATTATATAAAGGAAATACTATTAAAATGGAAGAAAATTCGGTTTTGGTTATGGAAGGCATTCACGCTTTGAATCCATCGCTTTTGATGGAAATCGACCCTTCGATAACTTATAAAATTTATGTGTCGGCATTAACCACTATATCGCTTGATGACCACAATTGGATTCCAACTACCGATAACCGCTTGCTTCGCAGAATTGTCAGGGATTATCAATTTCGAAATTATTCGGCTAAGGAAACCATTGCCCGCTGGTCGAGCGTCAGAAGAGGTGAAGATCATTGGATTTTTCCCTATCAAGAAGAAGCAGATGCAATGTTCAATTCCGCTATGATTTATGAATTTGCTGCTTTAAGGCGCTTAGCTGAGCCTATTTTGTCGCAGGTATCGCCAATAGATTACGAATATTCGGAAGCCTACCGGCTTTTAAAATTTCTGAATTATTTCAAATACATCGATATTGACGAACTACCAAATACTTCTTTGTTAAGGGAATTTTTGGGCGGGAGCAGTTTTAGTTATTGATAGCACGTCAACATATTTCGATTTTTATTCCTCTCGTCTGGAAATTTTTATGTAATTTTGCATCTCGTTCGACTATGAATTAAATTATGGGGAAAATAAGGTGATTTTCAACTCTATAGAATTTCTAATATTTTTTTTAATTGTTTTTTCGCTCTATTATTTTGCGTTAAAAGAAAAAACAAAGGCGCAAAACATACTGCTGCTTATCTCAAGTTATGTATTTTATGCATGGATAAATTGGAAGATATTACCTTTACTTGCAATAACAACCGTAATTTTTTATTATTTAGGATTTGCTGTATTTGAAGCCAAAACCGATAAACGTAAATCATTATTCACAGCATTAGGTATAATTATCGGCATTGGAGCGCTATTGTATTTCAAATATTTCAACTTTTTCATATCATCATTTAAGAGCATGCTCGAAATGTTTGGAATGCAAACTAATTTACATACTTTCAATATTATAGTACCTGTAGGCATCAGTTTCTACACGTTTCGTTTGCTGAGTTACGTAATTGACATTCAGCGTGGCAAATTTGAACCAACACATAGTATAGTAGATTTTGCCGTTTATATAGCATTTTTTCCATGCATTCTTTCCGGACCAATCGACCGTCCTGCGACCTTGATTCCTCAATTACAAAAGAAGCGCATATTTAATTATCCGCTCGCTGTCGATGGTATGAGGCAAATTTTGTGGGGACTGTTTAAGAAAATTGTTGTTGCTGATAATTGCTCGGTCTATGTAAATATGTTTTCTGAAAATTACCATAATCAAAACAGCAGTACACTTCTATTAGCTGCAATTTTTTATTCATTTCAAATTTATGCCGATTTTTCAGGATATTCCGATATGGCAATTGGCATAGCAAAATTGTTGGGATTTAGAATAACTAAGAATTTCAATTATCCGCTATTTGCTCAAAATATAGCGGAATTTTGGCGAAGATGGCATATTTCACTTACATCCTGGCTGACCGATTATGTATTTATGCCTTTGAATGTCAAATGGCGGGACTGGGGCAAATCCGGCATAATATTAGCAATAATTATTAATTTCATAATATGCGGGCTTTGGCATGGAGCTAATTGGACTTATATTTTATGGGGATTTTATCACGGATTGTTATTCATTCCTTTAATTTTGTCCGATGCCATGTTTAAGAAAACCAAAATAACAACTTATAGATGGGGATTTCCTAAACCTAAAGTATTGTTTAATATTCTGCTGACTTTTACTTTGGTAACTTTTGGTTTGATTTTTTTCCGTGCCGAAAGTATTAGGCAAGCCTTTGAGTATTTGAATGGAATAGCGGATATTCATTCGATTTTTCTTATGCCGGCTGAAAAGGCGTTAATATTGAAAAACATGTTTGTCATTGCATGTATGTTGATTATCGAATGGATTGAAAGAAAAAATCAGTTTGGACTTGAAAAATTAGGGATAACATGGAAACCTGTTTTTAGATATGCAATGTATTATGCTATTATGTTTCTAATATTCTTATCTATGGGGGAAGAACAAGTATTTATCTATTTTCAGTTTTGATTTATGAAAAGATTTATTCTTAAAACATTATTGCTGCTATTGCCCATTGCAATTTTGGCTGCATCTATGGAATATCTGCTCCAGCATATTCCTAAGGATTATATCTATAAGAAAAATTATCTGGATAAACATTCCGGAGAAATACAAATATTGATTTTAGGCGCTTCTGACGCATACTATGGAATAAATCCGGATTATTTTTCTCAAAATACATTCAATGCTTGTCACGTATCTCAATCGTTGGACTTGGATTATGAAATTTTCAAAAAATACCAAAACAATTTCACTGATTTAAAAGTTATTATTATATCTGTCTCATATTCCACATTGTGGGGTCAGTTAAAAGGGAGTCCTGAATCGTGGCGATTAAAAAATTATGCTCTTTATTATGGAATCAATACAAAATCTTTAGGCGATTATTCCGAATTATTGAATGTTAAATTACGAATGAATTTCCAAAGATTGTATGATTACTATTTTAAGAAGAAGAACGAAATTCATTGGTCGGAACTTGGTTGGGGAACTGCTTACAAATCTGAAAATACAGGCGATTTGGACGAATCGGGAAAAGAGAGAGCATTGAGTCATTATATAGATGATATCCATTCAAAAGAAAAAACAAAAATATTTAAAGAAAATATGGAGATATTAAATTCTTTCGCTGAATTTTGCAATCGCAAAAATGGAGAATTGATACTTCTTACCATTCCTACTTATCATACTTATAGCGAAAACTTAAACAAGGAGCAGTTAAATACAATGGTTAATACATTGAACGATTTTGTAGAGAAACACAACAATTGTCGATACATCAATTGGCTTGAAAATCCGGATTTTGCCGCAAAAGATTTCTATGACGCCAATCATTTGGATGAAGCAGGAGCGGATAAACTTTCTAAAAAACTCGTTCTATATATTGATTCTCTGGAGATTTTTAAGTAATTTTGTATTTAGTTTTTAACTACTTAGGAATATGCAATATGCAAGACGGCAAGCTGTATTGATCACAGCTTATAAGAATATTGAACAAATAATTGATATTATTGATTATTTAGGCGAAAGTTTTGAATTTTATATTCACATAGATAAAAAAAGTACAATGGATTTATCTTCGATTGAAGATATTAATAATGTATATCTATTTAAAAATTTTTATATAAACTGGGGAAGTGTAAATCATCTAAAGAGTATTTTATTATTATCTCGAGAAGCTCTCGCCGACAAAAGAAACGAGTATTTTCATTTAATAACTGGACAAGATTTTCCAATAAAACCGGCAAATTACTTTTTCGACGAATTAGATATTCGAAAAGATCATATCGATTATTTTGCAATGCCGGCAAAAGACTGTTGGACTGATGAAAATGGAGGTATGGATAGAATCGAATATTACCGTCCTTTTGAAATTTTTGATGATAAGGCAATCATAGGAAGGGGAATCCTCCAGATTCTACTAAAAACACAGAAGATTTTAAAAATAAAGAGAAAACTTCCATCCGATATTTTTCCAAAATTCTATGGCGGAAGCACATATTGGAGTTTAACAAGAGATAGCCTTCAATATATACTTGATTTTACGGATATAAACAAAAAAGCGATTAAAAGTATGGAATATACATTTTGTCCGGAGGAAATATATTTTCAGACTATATTATTAAATTCAAAATATGCCGAAAATATTGTAAATGACAATCTACGCTATATTGATTGGAATTCGGGAAGAGGGCGCCCCGCTTTTCTTGATAAGACCGATTATGAAAAAATAAAATCATCAGATAAATTATTTGCAAGAAAATTTCATGAAACCGACTCGAATGAATTAAAGCAATTAATAATAACTAATATCAAATCAGAGCGTTAATCTCCAAACAAATTTAACAGATTCTCTTTAATAGCTTCAGGAACAAAAAACTCTTTTATTCTCTCGCGGGCATTTATCCCTAATTGTTTTCTTAAAGCGTCGTCTTTTATTAATTTATTGATGGCATCGGCAAGAGCTTGTACATTTCCATTTTCAGATTCTAATCCCGTTTCTTCGTTCAGACAAAGCCAATTCACTCCAGAAAAAGGAATAGTAAACGTAACAGCCGGAAGTCCGCAATACATGGCTTCGGCTAATGCGATGCCAAAAGCTTCATTCCGGGTGATGGATGGAAAAGCAAAAATATCCGCAGCATACAAATACTGTCGTAATGTATTTCCCTCTAAACGTCCAATAAAATATACATTCGGAAAATTTTTTGCCGATTCTTTCAATGAATCGCTCAATGGACCTTTGCCTGCAATGACAATAACAGCATCGTCTGAAATAAACGGAGCGGTTCCAATCAGATATTTCAAGCCTTTATAGGAAACATGCCGCCCAAAAGTAAAAACTATTTTCTTATTTTGGTATAACTGTTTGATTTCTTCAATAAATCTATCATCCTCTTCCTGTTTTTGAAATTTTTCCAAACCTATCGTATTGGGAATGACGGAGACTTTGTTTTTCCATGCCAGCAAAGGTTTAGAGCCAAGAATGTAATTCGGACTCGTAGCGATTATTTTACTCGCACGTTTCAATAATCTTTTTTCAATCGGATTATAGAAAATGTATAACAGCGTTTGTTCAATGATATCGGAATGCCAATGCAGAATCAATTCGGTTTTTGAAGGAAGCAATAATAATAAATAAACGCTGCTCAATGGATTAGGAGTATGAAAATGCACAATATCCGGATTAAATGTTTTAAAAACTTTTTTCAATTCTTTATAAAAAGAAAATGAAACAGATTGGCTGAAAAGTTTTTTCCAAACACTGCAACGAATCACGACTATCCCTTCAATCGTTTCTTTTACTGTTTCCTTTTGGTCGTTGAAGCAAATAATCTGATGCTCATATTCAGGCAAAGTAGTCACAATACTGTGGCATACATCTTCTATACCGCCAATATGCGGCGGATAATAATTCGGAATATGTAAAATTTTCTTTTTCAATGTTTCAATATTACTAAAATTCGTTCTCCATCGTTTTGAATAGTATGATAATAAGAATCTAAAACGACAGGCAAATCATATTCTCTGAAATCTACATAGCCTTCGCTTAAAGAAACATCTTGCCGTCTTGGATATCCCCAATTGAAATACCTAAGAAGATATACATAAGCAAAATAATCTTTTTCCCCTAATTGTGTGTGGACAAGCCGTTCAATGACCGGATAATGTTTCGCTATATTTTTAATGGTTGGCGTAAATTCTACTGAATTATTAAATTGAATCGGTATATCTTCTATATTTCTATTAGGATATAAAATACTTAAATCATGCAACAGTAAAGTTATTCGAAAATTTGTATAACGGTTTTGGTCTGCCAATGCATTTCCATACGAAAAAGCAAATACCATAAAGCACCAATTAAGTGCAAGGACGGTGACAATCGATGCCTTTTTATAATTGGAAATATAAACGCATACAATGGCAAGAAATGCGCCAAATCCATATAAAGAACGAGGGTCAAACAATGGCGCTTCCAACAAAGAGTAAAGTCCAAAAGATAAAATGAAAGATAAAACGATAATCAAAATTGAAATAAAAAATGAAAATATTTTTCTTTGCGCTGAACTATATACGGATTTAATAATAAAAAATAATAGAACTATTACAATGACTATTTTCCATATCATGCCAAAATCATGATTTATAGTCATTATATATTCTTTGATATTGCCCAATGTTCCAGATACAATATGGGATAAAGGCAACATCGAATTTGCTGCATATCCTCCCGACTCTATATCAACTGCTTTCAGAATAAAAAATTTATAAAGCAACATAGTGGAACAAAAAGCAATTACAGATATTCCTAAAAAGGACAAGATTTCTTTATTTGTTTTTTCCCTGCTGTTCCAATATTGAAAGCAGAGTACGACCGCAATCATTATATAAATTCCGGAAGCCGCCTGATAGGTCGTACACATAATCAATAAAGACGCGACGGAAATGAACAGGAAAGCTTTTCTACGGGAGATAAACAAAAAAGGAAAGATACTCGTCAAAACGGACAAAGCCATATAAGGAGAATCGAATTTAAAAGACAGGCATTCCAAAAAATAGGGTGAAAGTCCTAAAGGAATGCTTGCCAATAATCCGACAATCGTTATTTTCTTATTAGCTATAATGTAAACTAAAAAAACACTGCTTAGCGACAGCATAAGAATAGCTAACAATTGCGGCAATGGGGATATGTCTGTTAAAACAGTATCAGCATGAATAAAGACAGATAAAATTTCCGATGCATGCCGGCTCCAGAAAAGCCATCCTTGGTAGCCTTCCGCTGCGCGCCCAATGTCGTCCTTATATAAAAAATTAGCTCTGACAATGGTCAGGATTCCTAAAAAGTAAACACCAGACAATATGATTGAAGGCTTAAGAAAAGAACGGAAATCAATTTCAGACCAACAATCTTTTATTTCCTGTTTAACTTTTTGGACAAGCAATCGCCCCGAATCAGTAAGCATGCAATAATCAAAAAACAGGATAAGGCAAATTCCACCCAGAGCATAAGACAATAGAACCTCACGCCATATTTGATATTTGGAAGCGTCTTTATTTGCCATCTGTGCGGCAAAATCTATTATCATCTGCCTTACTTGCGGAAATAAAATGGTAATACAGACTATAAGTCCTATGATGGATAATAATATGATAATACTATTCCATACTTTAGTTTTCCTATTCGATTGATGTTGCGTCATACTTTCTTAACTTTTAGTTTTTCAATGTTTCAACACAACTAAAACATGCTCTCCATCGCTTTGAATAGTATGATAATAAGAATCCAAGACGACAGGCAAATTTAAAGTGCTAAAATCAACAGAATTTTCACCGGGAAAATGTGCCCTTCCATATTGAACATAATTAAAATATTCCATATAATAATAATTATCCCAACAAAAACTTTCCGCTAACCGCTTAGGAACCAATTTTTCAATCAGCGGATAATGTTTGGCTATATTCTTGACAACAGGAGTAAAATCTATCGAATTTTTCAATTGTATCGACAAGGTTTTGCCTTCCGGCAGGTTGCCTTCTCTATCTACATTGGGATACAAACCGCTTAAATCATTTAATAATATAGTTGCCCTAAATTCCGCATAACGCGCCTGATCGGCTAACGCATTTCCATACGAAAATATAAAGACAAAAAAGCACCAATTGAGAGCAAAGACTGTGACAACAGCAATTTTTTTATAATCCGAAACAACATAGATGCAGACGATAGCCAGAAATACGCCAAATCCATACATTACGCGAGGTGCAAGCAAAGGGATTGCCAACAACGAATAAACTCCGAAAGACAAGATGAAAGATAAAGCGATAACCAAAATTGAAACAAAAAATGAAAGGATTTTTCCTTGAGCCGAACTATACATGGATTTGGTAATAAAAAATAAAAGGATTATTATAATGCCTATCCTCCATGTCATACCCAAATCATGATTTATAATCGTTGCATATTCTTTGATATTGCCCAGCGTTCCGGATATTAATTGAGGCAACGGATGTACTGCATTTGATGTATAATAATCATAAAAAGGCCTCATCAGGAAAAACCTAAAAAGCAGCATGGATAAACAAAAAGCAAATGCAGACGTTCCTAAAAAGTATAAAATTTCTTTATTTGTTTTTTCCTTGCTGTTCCAGTCTTGAAAACAAATCATTGCGACAATCATCATGTAAATTCCTGAAGATGCCTGATAGGTCATGCACATAATCAATAGACATACTACGGAAATAAACACGAAAGCCTTCTTGCGTTCGATAAACAGAAACGGAAATATAGTAGTCAAAATAGATAGAGACATATAGGGAGCATCCACTTTGTAAACTATATTTTCTAAAAAGAAAGGCGAGAGCCCTAAAGGAACGCTTGCCAACAACCGTACTACGGTTACTTTCTTTTTTCCAATAACATATACTAATATCAGACTGCTAATCGTCAGAATAACTACAGCTAAGAGCTGCGGCAGAGGCGAAATATCTATTATGTTAGTACCGGTATTAACTAATATTGAAATAAATTCATTTACATATCTGTCCCAGTTATACCAACCTCTATAGCCTACTGCTACACGCCCCATGTCGTCGTTATATGAATAATTTGCTCTAATTATCGTCAGGATTCCTAAGAGATAAACAAACGCTAATATTAACGAAGGCTTAAGATACAAACGAAAATCTATTTCAGACAGACAATCTTTAACTTCCTGTCTAACTTTTTTGACAAGCGACCTACCCGAAGCAGTAAGCGTACAATAATCAAAAAACAAAATAAAGCAAATTCCACCCATAGCATAAGATAATAAGACCCTGAGCCACACTTGATAGGTGGATGCCTCTTTATGCATAATTTTTGCGGCAAAATCCATTATCATCCCTCGCACCTGCGGAAATAAAGCGGCAATACAAGCTGCAAGCCCTATAATGGATAATAGTATTATGATACTATTTCCTATTGTAATTTTTCGATTCGATTGATTTTGTGTCATATTTTTTAATATTTTATATTTTTTATATGTGACTAACCAGTAATTTTCACAACAAAATTACTGATTATTTATAAGAATTTCCAAATAAAATTTGAGATAAAAGTTTATTTTTTAATATCCAACTCAAAATCATTGTACAAATTTCCAATGCCACAAACGAAATAACAGGTGCAATAATTAACCCATAAATCCATTTATTTATACTTTGGAATGATACAAAGAAAACATAATTCATCATATATTCTATCATAATTGTTTGTAATATATATACGCCTAATGTGTATTGTCCCCTTTTATTCAAGTACGAATAAAAAACATTTGCTCGATACATTTTCTGAAATAATGTAAAGAAAAATAGACTGCCGGAAATACCAATCAAGCAACGGAATAATGGAATATATAAATCAGAAAGTTCATAATGGAATGATTGGAAAGAAAGCAAATTAGAAAGATCATAATTGAACGATTGGGCTGAAAACAAACTCGGAAACACTAATAAATATTGATCTTTCCAAAAAAACAAACAAAATACAAAAACGAAAAAAGAGATATATAAAATTTTATTTCGGTGATTAATTACCCATGAATAAATTTCCTTAAGCAAAATGCCAAATAAAAATACGGGTAAATAAAAACTTTCTGCCTTAAAAAACGGGACAATAAAAACAAAAAGCATACTGAATATGGCAACTAAATATCCTTTTTTAAAAATCTTATAACAAAAATAAACAATAACATAACATAGCCAAAGATCGCGTAAAAACCAAAACCAGCGATTAAACACTAATGCTCCGAGTAGCAAAAAATTAAAATTTTCCAACCAATGAAATTTGAGGCAAGGATAAATACAAACTATTATACACCATAAAGCCCAAGGATACAATAATTGAAAACTTTTTTTCAGCAAAAAATCTTTAGGCTTTAATTTTAATGATGATTTAAAGAAAAAACCACTGATAATAAAAAATAAAGGCATGTGAAATGAATAAATAATGCTGTATATAAAATTTCCATTATGTCCCAATATTATAGTATGCCCCAATATTACTAAAAATATGGCAAAGCCTTTCAACGCATCAATATATTCCAATCTTTTAGTTTCCATGACAATTTTTTATATGATTATAACTAATGCTTAAATATAATTAAAACGCGCTCTCCATCGCTTTTAATGGTATGATAATATGAATCAAACACTATAGGTAAATTCAAAGAATTATAGTCGCTTAAAGTTTCGTTATGCATAGCAGCTAACGTACCTCGATCAAAATTAAAATATCTCACCATATAATAATAATTGGCTAAATCTAAATCTAATCGTTTAGTGACCAATCTTTCAATTACCGGATAATGCTTAGCTATATTTTTGACGACAGGAGTAAAGTCTATCGAATTGCACAATAGCATCGGCCGGTCTTCAGTATTCGAATTGGGATATAAACCGCTTAAATCGTGCAGTAATATAGTTATCCGAAATTCCGTATAACGTGCTTGATCGGCTAATGCATTTCCATACGAAAAAGCAAAAACCAAGAAACACCAATTCAGGGCAAGAACAACTATGGAAGCAATTTTGTTGTAATCCGAAACAATAGATATACATATAATAGCCAGAAACACGCCAAATCCCAACAGGGCGCGGGGTGCAAACAAAGGCAATGCCAACAAAATATAAGCTCCAAATGAAAGGATGAAAGATATAACAATAACCGGAATTAAAATAAAAAACGAAAGTATTTTTCTTTGTGCCGACTTGCATACTGATTTGATAATGAAAAATAAAAGAACTATTGCAATACCTATTTTCCATATCATGCCAAAATCATGATTTATGGTCATTGCATATTCCTTGATATTCCTCAACGTTCCGGATACTATATGAGACAAGGAAAGCATCTCGGTTGATATATCATATTCTGCCGACTGTATATTAAGCGGCCTCATAAGAAAGAATCTAAAAAATAACATGGTGAAACAGAATGCAAATGCAGCTATTCCCAGAAAGGAGATGACTTCTTTAATCGGTTTTTCTCCACTGTTCCAGTATTGAAAGCAAAGTATAACGGCAATCATCATGTAAATTCCGGAAGATGCCTGATATGTCATACACATAACCAATAAAGACAGCACGGATATTAACAAGAAAACTTTTTTGCGGGCGACAAACAAAAAAGGAACGATACTTGCCAAGATGGACAAAGCCATATAAGGAGCATCGAATTTATAAGATAAACACTCTAAGAAATAAGGAGATATCCCTAAAGGAATGCTTGCCAGCAACCGTAATACTGTTATTTTTTTGTTACCTATAATATATACTAATAATACACTGCTGAAAGACAGTACGAGAATCGCTAACAATTGCGGTAACGGGGATATGTCCGTTAAAACGGTATCTGCATTAACAAAGATAGACAAAACTTCCGATATATGCCGGCTAAAACCGAAAAACCATCCCCGGAAGCCATCTGCTGCACGCCAGATATCGTCTCGATATAAAACATTCGCACGAATGATTGTCAGGATTCCTAAAAAATAAACGCCCATCAATATTAATGATGGCTTTAGAAAAGAGCGGAAATCAACTTCAGACCAACAATCTTTTATTTCCTGTTTAATCTTTCGGACAAGCAAGCGACCGGAGTTCGAGAGCGTGCAATAATCGAAAAACAAAATAAAACAAATACCGCATACGGCATAAGATAATAGAAGCTTAAGCCAAACATGATATCTATAAGTTTTCATATTCATAGCATCTATTACATAATCTAAAACCATCTGCCTTACTTGCGGAAACAAAATAGCAACGCAAACTATAAGTCCTATACCCGATAATAGTGTTATGATACTATCCCCTACTCTATTTTTTTTATTTGATTGATTTTGTGCCATAATTTTTAGTTTTTAGTTTTTTTCAGTGTTTCAATATAATTAAAATATGTTCGCCATCGCTTTTAATGGTATGATAATATGAATCCAGCACTACGGGCAAATCCCAAGCGTCAAAATCAAGATAACTATCAACGGGCCAATGGGAAATATAATTAAAATACTTCATAAAATAACAATAATCATAGTAATAAGAATCTAATCGCTTTGGAACCAATTTTTCAATCACCGGATAATGCTTAGCTATATTTTTAACGACAGGAGTAAATTCTATCGCATTTTTCAATTGAAGCGTAAAATTGCCTTCTTTTCCTGCATTTGGATACAAACCGCCTAAATCGTGCATTAATATAGTTATTCGGAATTCTGCATAACGCGCCTGATCGGCTAATGCATTTCCATACGAAAAAGCAAAAACCAAGAAACACCAATTCAGTGCAAGAACAGCTACGGAAGCAATCTTTTTGTAATCCGAAATTACAGATATACACATAATAGCCAGAAATGCACCCAATCCATACATGGCGCGAGGTTCAAACAAAGGCGCTTCCAACAAAAAATAAACTCCAAAAGACAAGATGAAAGATAAAACAATAACCAAAATTGAAATAAAGAACGACAGTATTTTCACTTGTGCCGACCTATATATCGACTTGGTAATAAAAAATAAAAAGACTATTGCAATGCCTATTTTCCATATCATACCAAAATCATGATTTATGGTCATTGCATATTCCTTGATATTATCCAGCGTTCCGGACAGTATATGGGATGCAGAAAACATCAAAGTCGATGCATATTCTGATTCTTCTAAACCATAAGGTCTCATAAGGAAGAATCTAAAAAATAACATGGCGAAACAAAATGCAAATGCAGCTATCCCCAGAAAGGAGATGATTTCTTTATTTGTTTTTTCCCTGCTGTTCCAGTATTGAAAGCAAAGTACGACAACCATCATCATGTAAATTCCAGAAGATGCCTGATAGGTCATGCACATAACTAATAAAGACAGGACGGAAATAAACAGAAAAGCTTTTTTGCGGGCGATAAACAAAAAAGGAACAATACTTACCAATATAGATAAAGCCATATAGGGAGAGTCAAATTTATAAGATAAACATTCTAAAAAATAAGGAGAGAGTCCCAAAGGAATGCTTGCCAACAATCCGACTGTTGTTATTTTCTTATTGCCTATAATATATACTAACAATACACTACTAACCGACAGCATAAGAATCGCTAACAATTGCGGTAATGGAGATATGTCTGTTAAAACACTATCGGCATGAACAAAGATAGATAAAATTTCAGTTATATGCCGGCTAAAGTATAAAAACCATCCTCGAGCGCCTTCTGCAGCACGCCAGATATCATCTCTATATAAAAAATTAGCTCGAATAATTGTCAGGATTCCCAGAAAATAAACACCCAACAAGATTAATGATGGCTTTAGAAAAGAGCGGAAATCAATTTCAGACCAACAATCTTTTATCTCTTGTTTAACTTCTCGGACAAGCGACCGGCCTGAATCGGTTAGCGTGCAATAATCGAGAAACAGAATAAAGCAAATTCCACCCAAAGCATAAGACAATAGAAGCCTAATCCCAGTTTGATATGAAGAAGTTTCTCTGTCTATTTCTTTATACATAACATGTTTTACCACATAATCCAGAATCATCTCCCTTACATGAGGAAACAAAGCAGCAATACAAAGGATAAGACCTATAATGGATAATATTATTATAATACCACTCATTATTTTATTTTTTCGGTTTGATTGTTTTTGCGTCATTATTTCTTAATTTTTAGTTTTTAGTTTTCAATGTTTAGTTTTTCAATGTTTCAATATAACTAAGATATGCTCACCATCACTTTTAATGGTATGATAATATGAATCCGATACGACAGGCAAATCCAACGTATCAAGATTAATATATTCGCCAGAAAGCCAATTGAAAGAATAATTAAAATATAATATAAAATAACAATAATCATAATAATAAAAATCCAATCGACTTGGAACAAGTTTTTCAATTACTGGATAATGTTTAGCTATATTTTTAACGACAGGAGTAAATTCTATTGAATTTTTCCATTGAATAGACATGGGAATTTTGCCTTCTCTATTAACACTTGGATATAAACTGCTTAAATCGTGTATTAATATAGTTATACGGAATTCTGCATAACGCGCCTGATCGGCTAACGCATTTCCATACGAAAATGCAAAAACAAGAAAACACCAGTTCAATGCAAGGACAACTACGGAAGTTATTTTTTTGTAATCAGAAACTACAGATATACACATAATAGCCAGAAATACGCCAAATCCATACATGCCGCGAGGTTTAAACAAAGGCGCTTCTAACAAAGAGTAAACTCCGAAAGATAAGAAGAAAGATAAAACAATAACCAAAATTGAAATAAAAAACGAAAGTATTTTTCCTTGTGCCGAACTATATATGGATTTAGCAATAAAAAATAAAAGAACTATCGCAATTCCTGTTTTCCATATAAAGCCCAAATCATGATTCACAATCATTGCATATTCCTTGATATTGCCCAGAGTTCCGGGTATTATATGAGACAAAGGAAACATCGTAGTTGTTACATATTTATTTTCCTCTAAACCAACTGGCCTCACAATGAAAAATTTATAAAATAACAGGACAAAACAGAATGCAAATGCAGCTATTCCTAAGAAAGAGATAATTTCTTTATTTGCTTTTTCCCTGCTGTTCCAATATTGAAAGCAAAGTACGACGACCATCATCATGTAAATTCCGGAAGATGCCTGATAGGTCATACACATAACCAATAAAGACAGGACGGAAACCAACAGGAAAGCCTTTTTGCGGGCGATAA
>JGI24699J35502_11134158_pt1 | contig 40604 bp, 32 predicted proteins | sample TergutMp193P4_FD_35502 | JGI IMG/M metagenome (IMG submission 35502)
AAGACGCCTACGACGCCAAGATGGAGGCCAAGAAAGCCGCCCTCGTCGCCGCCGGCAAGGGCTACGACCTCGCCGCCTAGGCTGTCTCTCGGTGGTTGAGCCTGCCGAAACCACCAAATAACTAAATACAAAAGCGAAAGCGCCGCCCCAAACATACCGGGAGCGGCGCTTTCGCCATCTCCACCCCAAATGTCTCCGCTACCGTGTTATTCTTGGCTTATGTCGTTGCTGTCCCGGGTAGTGAGTACTCCAGAGCCATTAACCCATCTATTGTAAGGCTTCCATACCATTAGTTGAGCTAACCCATTTCAAAAACTTGGGTGCATACCCAGCAAAAAGATAAGCCTGACCGTATAGCTTGATCCATCAACAAAAATCATCGACTCTTCCACATTCTATAATCCAACCGCAAAAGCACCTATCAGACCGAGTCATCTGTTGGGCGAGTCTCAGCGGTAGAACTCGAATTCAGCCGCCGAGAATTTGCTCCGACCGGAGTAATAAACACAAATCTGGATCCAACGATGAGCACGGACAATAGCACGGCCACTTACGATTCGATAAATCCTCTAATTCGCGCTGCCTCGAGGAGAGGCTGCACGTCTCTTTCACTGAGCCTAGTCAAGAAGATGTTCTTCAGTTGACGCAGGCTATAGTCCATGGCGAGCGGGAAAGGAGTAACTGTATTAGCGATGCGTTCAGTAAAGTAGTTGACTAGCATCTCTCCGTGTGAGTCTAGTATCCTTGCAGGTATTTCAGGAGCATGCCAGTGCTCTGATAATCCAATTCCGCACTCTTCGAATAAAGCCACTCCCTCAGGAATGGCGTCCTCAAGGTAGGGCACTATGTCAGCCCACTGAGCAAGTTCCATTTCTGATGCTATCCTTGGTATCCCCTTAAACCGGTTTGTAATATGCCGACGCAGCCAGCGATCCCATATCTGACCGCTCTCTGTTGGGTTTCTGCCGATATAACGGACTATTTCTTCCGCGAATTCCGCTGCAAACAATCCATTGGAGCCAGTCACGCTTTTTGTGAGTAAAACATTCCGCGAATCCTCATTGATCCCCGCCCAAGACAAGATGGATAGAACAAGAAGGTAGAACTGACCCCTAGCGGCACGATCAGCGAGCTGTCCGAGCCAGTCCCATTGCCCGCAAATAATATCAAAAAAACCTGCGCTGAGAAGTCTTTCGCTCCAGCGAGGAGTATTCAAATAGGATGACCATGCGAATCGTGATGCGTAATCTTCCGTAAACAACGGAAGTATTCGTTCGGTTGTAAAGACTGAATCGGCCTGGAAGAGAAAAAACAGGTGCAGCGTAAGCGCCGGTTGAATGGCATCCAACGCAGCGCGCGATCCATCAAGCAATGAAATTATAGCAGATTGTTCATCTTTGTTAAGTCCGTTCCAGTCAACGCGATTTGTACGCCATCTGCGATCTATCTCATGAATCCAATACTGCGTGAGATAGCCCGGCCAAGAGTTGAGATAGAGCGGGGCACCTGAGAGTGGGTTATTAGCATTATGTGTGAAATGGATTTTTTGAGTATCCCATAATTTTTTGGCGATAGTGCGCATATAAGCTGTTACGCTGGTTTCAGGACTGTCTATAAGTTTTTCCACTTGCTCGAGCAAAAACTTACCTACCGGGAAAGCGCTAACATCGTAGGCGTCTAAATCCAAGACGCACTGAATTACCGTCTCACCGTAATCCCCTAGTTCCGCTTTACCCCATCCGGTGATGATTGCATTGCGAATCTGATTACTCTTATTTTGCTCAACTCCAACCGAGACATCCACAGCTCTCCATAGATCGACCCCCAACTCCGGGCGGTTTTGGGCTACTTGGCGAACAAGGGATAAGGCATCATCCCAGCGCGGTTCATCGAAGTTAATGCCATCATAATCGTGTGAAACTAAAGCCTCTAATGCCCCACTTGCGGATTCAATAATGAATTGAGTAAAATCCTCAAGTGAAAATGGCAAGGATTCACCGCGATAACTGACGTCAGATGACCATGAGTCAAAATCCGGATTCGGTCTTGGTTCGAAAGAAGGGTTATTTTCTTGAAGCGTGTATAACGCACTCTGAGCCTCAATCCAGGTAGGCGCATGTCGCACAATCCATACCATCAGATTATACTTGGAGTACTCGCTAAGCTTATTAATGTATTCAATATCCGCGTTATCTATGTCCTCCGCAAGTTTCGGGCCTATTAGCGCTTCTTCGAGAACCTTCTGCCACGTTTCTTCGGACGCGGAAGATATAGTGAGGGCTAGGAGTTCAAATAGCTCATGTTTCAGATACCTCGGATAGAGGTCAGTTCTAGCTAAAAGCCAACTCAGCTTTTCGTCGGCCGACCAAAGCGGGTGATGGGAAACTAGGTAGAGAGCCAGTCTCTGGAATAATGCGTACCCTATCTCCCACCAGCGGGTTGGCAAGTCACCATGTTTTTGGAGCGCCTTGCGGCCATAATCGCGAAGCGCATCAATAATCGCGTCCAACGGTTCTCGATATCTATCTTGCTCGTGTTCCGTTATGGAGGAGCGGCGAAATGAAAATGAATCAAAACTACTATCTCCATAATAGCTGTAGTATAGTTCATAGGCTGATATAAGGGTACTTTCGAGAATGCCTCCGAGTATTTGATCGCCAGCCGGACCGATTTCCACGGCACTATGCAGCTGGCTTGATAGATACTCTTCGCGTATTGGCCAGAGAACGTCTACGTCTGGGTACAGCGTCTGAGGAGCTTCATCAGTTAGTATCCACCTCTTCTTCAGTCTCAGGTAAGGTCTGAGTAACGTTCTGAGGATGGTGGTACTGACTAACTGACCTTCACCTGCATCGAGTAATGACTCGCTTGGCACAGGAGCGGTCTGACCGATAATAGAACTTGACAGCAAAGCACGCCATCTTTCAGCCGCAACCGGATCCTCACCATAGAGTTCCTCCGTCCAGTAGCAGGCATCCTGGAATAGCTCGGTCGAAAGTCTCTGCCCTAAGTTCATAATTGTTCGCAGCGCCGTAGCATTTAGATTAGGAGAAGCGACAAATGTTCGGGTAAACCAAGAAGAAAGTATCCTTGCGGTATCCGATGTTTCCACTACTTCGAACAGGCTCCGAAATGTTGGATGTGGTTCGAGCCACTGTAGCCAACCTATAATTTGTGCCTCATCGGTCAAGCGCCCTACTGCCCGGACGAATTCCCGTGCACCCTCAGGGGTGTTTAGGCAAGACATCAGATAATCGTTGTCCACTGGGGACAGGATGGAATATCCAGAAACCAATTCCGCGATTCGGAGTTCGTGTTCCAGATTACCCATTCTGGCTCGTGTATTCCACGCTTCTAAGGCTTGTGGTACATTGTCGAAATCTTCACCAAATGGAATCGTCTTAACACCGAGTCGATCCCACTCCTGGTTACTTGATTCGGAAGTACGCGTGAACGCATAGAGGGACGACCCTGATTCCAATCCGAGCGTCAGGTACCGCATGGTCGGATCAGTAAGCCCATAACCAATAAACACCACAACATTGGAACGGAAAAGTTTATCGACAAAACGCAATGCCCATGCATCAGACATATATGCTTTGCCGAGATCTTTATCAGTAAGGACGAGTTCGTTAGGACTGCGTGTTACTGAGCCATGTAAATGAACGAGACCGACAAACGAATCCGCGAGTGGGAGCGCAGGCCCACTCCATCTGTCCGGGATGACTATCCCGGCGTTGATGGCCGCTTGTGCAAGGTGGTCGTCAAAGTTTGTGGTTACAACTCTCAGCTTTCCATAGGCACTCGCTAATCGCATAATCGTCTCATGCCACCTATTAGGCTTTGACGCAGGGTCAGAAAGAATTTCTCTAGTCCGAGCATGCACTGGGTACGGTGGCTTCAGGTCGCAAAGCTGACCCAAAAAATGATCAAACATCGGCGCCACGCCGTCACTCGACTCCACCAATGGATACCCGGCTTCATGACCAAGTCTATCTGCAAGTTCCGCGAACAAGGGTAGGGATGATGGCGGCGCCTTTGATGCACCTGCGCCTACGAAGAAAACTAAGCGCCCTTCAGCGTGCGCTTCAATTAGTTCTTGCGGAAGTTCAACTTCAGCAGTAATCCATTGCTTATCCTGACTCAAATAGGTAACTCCGTTTGCTAATATTTGTAGAATGGGTTTAATCCTTGAGGCGCTCGTACCTTGCAGACTTTCCCCCATTCAATAAATCAACCACTCGGCATAGGTAAGGGTCAACATCGTCATCGGTAACCCATACCTGCTCGCCGCGATACAATTTGCCTAGTAGGTCACGCGGCGTTTTGTATGTAAATTGGTCAACTACCCCGAACCTAGTGTGGTCGACCCACACAGTGGGACGTTCAATCAGTGGTTTCATGTCTAGATATCCTTTCGCACGCGGGGCGTAAAGTAAGGCAAGAGACGTTCTAACGCATGCTCAACTTTTGTAACAAGAGCCTGATACTGCTTGTCAGAGAGATCTGAAAGGGCTCGCGACAAATACTCGTCGCCGATAGGAAGAACTAGATCGAAATGAGCGCGCTGAATCTTTTGTATCTCCGGGGACGCGTCGGGATCCGCAATCGTGGTTGGTAGAGCAGTCACCAAATGCTTAATCTGGCCATATTCTGCAGCACCATATTGTTTTTGCGGCATTGCCCTGAATACTGATTCTGCAGTAACACCGTTGATAATACCAAAAACACTGAGGCAAAATAGGCCGTTATCAGTTATTAGTCCGCGATAGTCTTCGTAATTATTGATAACTGCTTTACTTGCCGCTTCCAGCGAACCAGAACCCATATGGATAAAAACCAAATCATCATCGTCAAGCTGATCCTCGCGAATACTAATCACAACCCCATCCGGTGTTGTAACAGATCGCGAAATCTCAACCATGAGCACATTCTACCTCAACTTTTTGAATAGGTGGATCCGCGATGGCAGCGCAAGGGTTGCGTGTGTTGGCTTTAATTTGATTGATCCTAAGGATGGTGGCCCGCAGGGTCTGATGCTGGTTGGCATCGTTGGGCCAAACCTTTGCCCAATTCCTTATCATTAGTGGCCTTTAACTGGTCAATGATTTGGTTTCGCTCTTCGCCTTTTTCATTTAGCCCTGAGTTCTCTAAGAAAGCAGGGAAAATCGCTTGCGCGGTGTCTGAGACTACCTCAGTTTGTGTACGACGATCGTCAAAACCGCGCCGCAGCTTGCGCTCTTCCTTCTCAGAGAGAACGATTTTCTCCACCGCGCTGAGGACTAGATTCTGCGCAGCGTAAGCCGCAGTTGGTACTCGCCTCACCGCCCGCGACTACCAAACCGTCCCCAGCGGTGGTGACCCAACCCCGGTAAGGCTTCCAAGGGCTAAGCACTGGCCCCTTGCGGGTAAACTTCAGGCCATTAGTGGTGATAGTGGTTTCGTTTCATGACAGCATATGCTACCGGCAATACCCCGTCAAAGGAGACTGAGCCTAGGAATGGATATTCCAAAAAACCATTCATCACTAGGCTGTGAACCAAGCATGAAGCGGACAAAAACATGGCGGGAGACAAAGGCAACCAGAAACTGCACCAGACTATCGATCAGCAGGGCTACCGCCAGCACGGACCACCGCATCCCTTCGTCAACTGGCCGCACCCAAGATGATGCGATGCGCAGTTCCAACCGCAATGGCTCATCGGTGCCAGCACCATAAAAGGTCACTGACACAAACCCGTGTCACGGTCCATCCGCGAGTTGATGTACGGCATCTTGCTGGGCGTTGAGACGAAATTCGATCTCCACCTCAGCGTCTGCCGGGACCATCACGCAACCATCCGACCCGGTATTAGGGAATTCGATTGAAATCTCGGCGCCATCTGGGATCAGATCCCAGTCAGGCTCACCGAGGCACACCCTAGTAGGAGCGGTGAAGGCCGAACTCGGTATTCCAGTAGCGACTAACGATCCGGTGGCATCGGTCCCGTAAGAGTTACGCCCCAACTCGATTGTGGCCGGATTAAGCGTAGGATATCCAACGGGCAACGAGACAGGGAAGTGGCTACTAGCGGTGACTGGGCCCAACTCCAAACTTGCTTGGGCTGTCGCAGCACGCAGCCCAACACGTAAATCAACCGTCGTGGCCACCGCATCGCGACCTAAGGTAATTGGCACTGTAAAACTGCCATCGCCCACCGGAGTGCCGGTAGCTGGCCTGCCATTCACCACTAAATCAAGGACTGGTTGCTATATAAAGCGGGATCGTCCAAATGCCCATTGCGAGTTGGTGCCACAACGATGTTACTGGCTTGCCCGAGTACTAACCCGTCTGGAGCTAAGACTTGCAGGGCGATGCCCCAGAAATAATAGACATCCACCACTCGCACGGTGTCCGGATGCGCTTGGAGCGCCCAAACTCCACCTGCTAAACCATCAGCGCGTCGGATAGTCGCGATGTTGAGGCTACAATTTTGCACTAAATCGAAATCATAATCACTTCTAATATCGGCAACCCCAGCACGCAGGTCAAAAGTGATCCCATCGGAAGTAGTTAGCGCAACGGGGTCCCCGCCGGATACCTCGTAAATCAGTCTAATGCCATTTAGGGCAGCATCAGTTGGGATAGATATGGTGCCTGAAGTGTTGGGGAAGGGCGCATCAGCTGGAATGGCACCCTGAATCATGGCTCCCACACCCGCGAATAACGCTTGTAGGCTCGCCGGATCATTCGCGGCTAGGTAACCACCGGCTGCACCCTGATTGGTGCCGCAAGTTATCCCCGTTGTCCCCCGTGATTCCACAATGGCGCGGAGCTGATCACGTTCCTCAGGGCGCACCCGTTCGCCTTCTGGGATATCAGCTGCGTCGGAAAACAACGCCAGCGCGATAACATTGGTACCCGCGCGGCGAATTTGATCAATGATGCCGTCTGGCCGACAAATTTCGGTTAACGCTGCTTGGGTGCCGGGACCTGCGACCTCGGGCGTGGCGAACGGATTATCAACATCAAGCCGTCCATCCGTGAACCACAAAATCACTGAGCACGGATTAGTGCCGAGCTCGGCGGCCCGCGCGTCAATAGAATTACGTGCCCCCAGCAGCGCTGCCCGATAGTCGGTACGCGGCTCCATCTGCCCTAGAGGCCGGTTTACCAAGGTATCAGTGGCGAGTTGGCGGAGTAATTGGCCGTGATCACCATCTGCGGTTCCCTATGCCATGAATCCATATAATTCCGATCTCGTCGTTGTCGACTCGAATGTTCTTTTGTCCGAGACGGATACCGGTCGTTAAAAGTCATGAACAGGCGTTCCACTTTTTTCAGACTGAGCCACCATATTAGGTACTCGGCAATCTAATCCCAATGGGGTTAATTACCGACAGCGAGATTCCGAATTACCCTATGGACTACTCGCGCAGATAGCGCAGCGACATCGGCTAAGTGCGTCACAAAATCATCCGCCGCAACTGGACCGCATAAATCAGAAATGCCCCGTACCGCCACCCAAGGTTTATCAAACGAATAGGCAACTTGAGCTAACGCCGCAGTCTCCATATCGGCCGCTTGGGCAGTTGGGAAATCCTGCACTATACCGGTAAAGTTATTGGCCGTGATAAAGGCGTCACTAGAAATAAGTAACCCGACATAGGCTTGGAGTCCGTCCTCTGTCGCCGCCAAGGCTGCCCGCACCAAGTCGGGGCTGGCCTGATACGTGGCCGGCATTTGCGGCACTTGACCCTTGACATAACGGCCAAAGGCAGTGGCGTCAGCGAAAGTGTAAGCAGTCTCGTTACCGATAACCACATCGCCCACCCGCACTCCAGCGCCCATCCCACCGGCGCTCCCCGCGCTGATCAGTAAGTTAGCCCCAAACCGGGTGATCGCAAGCGTGGCAGCAGCAGCGGCATTTACGAGCCCAATCCCCGATGTCACCAACAGCACTTCGGCATCCGCGAAGGTGATGGCCTGGAATGCCGCCATCCCGACTCGTAGTGGGGCGCTCTGACGGCTGGCAAGGGCAGTAAAAAATGCGGCCTCATCAGGCATGGCGGTGCAGATAGCTGGCCGCTCGTTAACCGTGCCGAATGGGTCGAAACCAGAAGCAGCGGACGTATTTGGGGCACCGATGGCAGGTGCAACACTAGTCATCTGGCGCCCTTAAGCTTCGACGATGTGCCACTGGTCGCGCTGTGCTAAGAAATCGCGGGCTGCTGCTTGAGCGCCAGTGAGCGTATGGTTTGCGCCCCAGCCGCACTGTACCTCATTGGCGGCAGGCACCTGATCGGCTCCCAGAATATCGGTCAAAGTATTAGCAACCAAATCGGAAACCTCGGCAAAGCTCGGCTCGCCACTAAGCATTAAGTAGAAGCCGGTTTGGCAACCCATTGGCGAAAAGTCAAGTATCGCTTTGGAATGGTCACGGCTAAATTCCGCAAACATATGCTCTAAGGAATGCATCACGGGCATTTCCAGATGTTCCTTGTTTGGTTGCTTAAACCGGATATCAAATTTGGTAATGACGTCACCTTGAGGTAACTCTTTTCGGTCGGCCAAGCGAATATAGGGTGCGTTTACCGTGCGATGGTCGAGGTTGAACGATTCCACGTTTTGTTTTTGTACCATTTCTCTACCTTAATTGCCTTTGCTGATTACGTTAGCTTTAGTGGCGCGCTCTTAGGGGGCTAACGCCACTAATGTGGCACAACCGACCAGAGTTACCGGAGCCAATAACGGTGTGCACCCCAGCATTGCCCCTCTGAGCATTGCGTGACGGTAGCGAGCCAAGGCTCGGCGGCGTTGCCACCGCTGCACTCTGGTAGGGCGGCGTCGGTGTTGCGGCTGGTGTTTGCGGCGCGTAACTTTTTCAAGACGCATAACTTTTTCAAGGCGCATAACTATTCCAATGTTTCTGTTTTAACCAAAGGTCGGTAACTTTTCTGGGGCGCATAAAGATATCCAAACAAAAGCACCGGCGGAGCCGAAATAACAAGCACTCCGGCTCCACCACGCTGCTTTTAGGCGGCTGCCTTGCGGCGCTTACTGATTAGCAACCCCGCACCACCTACTATTACCACTAGCGCTAACAAACCGAGCAGCAGGTTAGCCCCGGTTTGTGTCAGCACACCCGGAGGCACCGGAGCGGCCGGAGTTGGCGCAGGGGCACCCCGCACCACTAACCGAGCGGTGGCATAATCCGGATACGTGCCATAGTTCGGCGTATCGGACGCGACCCGCGCCGTGTTTATCACAACGTCATCGGCCACCAAGGTTGCACTCAGCACACCGGATATCGTGATGACAGTGCTTTCACCAGCGTCAAGATACTCCAACCAGGCATCCACCCCAGCTTGCGAATAAGAGAGCCGAGATGAGCGCGCAGCGGGAATCTGCGATAACCGGGCGCCGGTTATCGTCGCCTGATTTGGGTTGTCCAACCGGTCAGTGATATCCACATTGACTGCGCGGTCTGGGCCGTGGTTGGTCACGGTTACCGTCCAAGTTACCTCGCTTCCAGCCCGATAGGAGCCATCATTAGAAGCCACCGATTTGGCGATTTCCAGATCAACGGGATCAATCAATAACTCGTCCACATCGGTTACTCGGCGTCCAGATCCGACGCCCTGACCGCTGACAGTAGCCAAGTTATGATGTTTGAGATCCGACCCATGCAACGCCGGGAGTTGTCCCACGCCATAAAGGACGGCGCCGGGATTCAGGACAAATGCCCCGAACTCCACCCGCCAATCATCACCTTCAGGCATGATCACCGCCCCCGGTACCGTCGGGAAAGAGACAGCGCTTAATGACGGTAGCGCCAACGTCACATCGGTAAAGCTGAGGCGCGTGAGCGCTTCACTGCCGACGTTGGTGATGCGGAAGGTAATCTGTTGCGCCGGGATGGTGCCCGTGGCTCGATCTGCTTGCAGAATCGGATGCCCTGCGTCATTGACTGGCGCGCCCGCGATGAACTTTTCCAGTCTGATGCCAACGGTATCCGCGATTAACTCGTTGTCTGGAACCGGCGGTAGCGAACCATCGGGATTATCAGGACCATCGGCGCCGGGGAATCGTGGCTGGTCAGTGCCGTCCTCCGTCGGCTGCTCGGTGATCGCCCCTTCACCCCAGATGCTCGCGGCGTTATGGTGCCGCTCGCCAACCGCCATTGGAGCTAATACCCCGGTGCCGGTTAATTGCGCGCCCACTTCCAGTACAAAATCGGGCTGGAATACGACCCTGACCACCTCGCCCTCGGCCACCACGGCTTGCACAATCGCTGGGTCGAAGGTGATCTCCGAAATGGGTTGCCCCGACAAAATCCGATCCTCAAACACCAAGCGGCGTAGCCCTTCAGATGACCGGTTAGTTACCGTAAACGTCACCACCTGCTCACGGGTGAGGCCAGTGGTTGGGTCAACGTCCAAATAGACCACCCCATTCACCGTCTGACCACCCACGGGTTCAAGAATGTCCTTGGCGATATGAACCGAAACCGTTTCCACCACCAAATCATCGTCATCCGTAACAGAAGCGCCGGATATTACCCCAACACCTGTGACCGTAACGATATTCTCGTGGCGCTCCCCAGCACTCATCCCCGGCAGTACTCCGTGCGCAGTAATCGAAGCACCCGGCGCTAACGTGATAAGTGACCCGCTGTCAGCATCAGCTAAATAACCAGCATCCGTGATCACCAAATCGTCAAATACGATATCCGTAACCGGCACCCCGACCACGGTTTCATCGGCAAACGTGAGGTTGGTGAGCGGCTCATCACCAGCATTAGTCATGACAAAAGTCACCACTTGCGGAGTATAAACCGGCACCCCAACTAATGATTGACCACCGATGTTTTTAACAACTTCGATTTTTGGACTGGGGAATAACACTGTGTCCAAATCCCATTGATCGGTATCAGCATATACGGAGGCATTCTGCTGATAAGTTATTTGATCGGCAGCGTTATTTGGCGATGAAATAATCACAGTTGCCTGTAATCCGGGTAGCAGTTCCCCAATAGCGAGTCCAGTTTCAAACTGCTCCAGCCGGGTGCTTTCAACACGTGCCCGCAGGGTTGCCGTAAATACTTGATTTGGCGCTACTCGCCCTAAAACCCAAACATCCGCATATGCAGTTCCACTGCCTATGTTAGACCATTCTGGATCGAAACCACCAGCACTAAAACTAGTGTTAATCTTTACGTCAAGCGCGACATTATCGCCACTATTTCGGCCATAAACCAGCCAATAAACATATTCGCCTCGCACTACGCCCGGGGCGATATGGACTTGCAACTCCGTAGGCTGCTCAACGGTTACCGAATCGTCGGCCCGCACAAGCCGCAGATCAACGCCGCCGGTTAGCGCCCAAGCATAGTTGACAAAAGTATCCTCCGGTTCGGAACCAATGGGATGCCAATAGATGCGGTGCGCCGCCAACCCGCCCGGTGCAAGGTCTGCCGTCGCGATGAACCTAATGCCAGTTATCTGACGCTGTTGCGCGGCAGGCACGTTGGCTTGGAAACCATCGGCACGCACCGTCCAAATTGAAGCGCCGCCAGTTAGCGAGTTGCTGGGATGGCGCGGGTCGGGATGGATGGTACGCGGATCCACGGTTGTGGTTAAGACGGTGGTATCGCTGGCCGGAACCAAAGACGTAATCGCGAAATCCCCCGTAAACTGAGTGCCGCGACCGTCCCCGACAAATGGAAGTATGTCAATCACATCCGACGACATAGGCGTTCCAGTGTTATTCCGAACTCGCAACTCCCAAGCGTTGGGCGAGTCAAGTGCGGCTTCGTCGTCATCCACGACCTTCTCAAATGCCACAGTTCCACCGATAGTCCGATTCAGATTGACGCGAGCCTCGCCCCGGTTATGGACGGATGGCGCCCATTCGAGACCCAAGTCCGCTAATGCCGGTGCGGTTACCCAAGCGGCAACTACTCGTGCCCCTAGCTCCCAATCGGCCCGAGCCTGAAAAGTTAGGAATACCGGCGTATTGAGCGGGATATCAATTTGTTCCCCAGCAATTGTGATGCCGACACAGGACGCGCTGGCGTTTTGGTGGCAATCACGCTCTTGGAAAGTGGGCACAACATTGAGCACCGGGCCGTCTACGCCACCAGATCGCAGTACAATGCTATCGCGGTCGAGAGTGAGACCAGCCGGGATATCAACGTTTAGTTCAAGGACAACGTTTTGCATCCCGGTCGCAGCGGTGGCCAGCGGAATCGCCCGAGAAGTAAACGTTACCAACTGCGCGGCCATCGGATTGGTAACCGACGCCGCGAGCGTCAGCTCCGGAAGCCACGGCGTACCGAATAACACATCCTGACCATTGCCGGTATACCAACCGATACCGTGCTGTGAACCCGGCACGCTGACGATTGAGTTGCCACCATCTCGAACAGGGGTAGTCCAGACGGCACCGTTATCGTGGCTAATTGCCCCAATAGCCCAGATGTCCTGGTTGTGAACGGTCGGGTTTATCCGACGGCCAACGTGCAAGTTGGTATTCAGCGGAATCGGACTAGCCGGGTTAACTCGCAACCGTAATCGGCCAGCAAATCCAACTAGGGACGGCATTTGATTCAGGTCAGCCGCGAGGCGCATTCCCTCATCGTCGCCGCCACCCCAATTCAGGGTCACCATCGGTACTGCTTGCCAGCCCGCATCGCCCGGCTGGCCACATTCCAGTGCATCCATCGGTGACCGACCTTGATGTACTTCAACAATGATGTTAGCTTGGCCGACCGGGGCACGATCATTTTCAGCGTGTACTGACACCATGCCGTTAAACGGGGCTTGTGGGGATGCTTGCAGACACATGATGGCATCCTGATTATTGGTGTTCAAGCTCGCGAATTGCACTGCGCCTGCCCCACCACCAACGCGGGGTGAACCGTCAAAGTTACTGCCCCAGCCTTGGGTGGCCTGTTCGCGGTGTGGCGAGTTCGCTTGGCCGCGCACGCTATTTGGTTCCAGATACCGATCCCAACCAACTAACTGGGCCGTGGCGTCGGAACTGGCATTGGTTTGGGTCATGTAGAACAACCAGCCACGGCTCCAAGCAGTGTTAAAGCCACCGCCACCGACCGTGACGTGCCCGAAAGCATCGTTATCGTGCGGGGTAACCGTGAGCGGTATTGTTTCCTCAGAAATTAAACGCCCATCGGCAGTGCGGGCTTCGACATTACCTATGGTGACGCCTAATTGCCACGCACTATCAAGGTTCACGTCAGCTTGACGCATAAAAGGTAACAAACCATTTAATACCCAGCGGTAATCGCCCGAGACGTGCCCGCCGCCGTGGGTTGACCGGTTCAAGTCAGCATAGGAGTTAAAGCCGCGTAGGTGAACCCGATAACCCGCATTATCGTCAAGGCGGGTGGCAGAAAACTCAAACCGAGAGCGCTGCTGCGGCACACCCGGCAGATGCCGCCACCCGATTGCGTTTTGTAAAAACCAGCCTTCCTCAGCTACCGGCTCCCCACCGGGGCGCGGGTCGCTCACCAACTCCACTACCTGATACCACGGCAACCTGTCTGAGCTCGGCTCCCAAGTAATTGTGTCCCGATTAATCGGCGTGTCCAAAAGCAGATCAAAGCTCAAAGAATCCGCCAATAGCGCCGTACCTAATGGCTGCGAAATCGCGAACATTGCGGCAAATGTGAATCGCTGATCCGCGCGGCCAGCCGTCGCCATCGCTGGCGCCAGCGTCAGGTTTATCGCGGCGGGCGCATCTGCCACATGAATATCGGGCAGGGACACCGTGCGGATATTCGCACCAAAATCCAGTTCCGATTCCCCGGGCGCATGCCCATCAAACTCGCTTCCAGAAACCGTATAGATGGTGGTGCTCATTACCGTTGGCGTGTCGCCACCGGCCGTCACCATTACAAACGGAATGTTGCGAGCCGTCGCCGCCGTCATGTTAACCAATCGGCAATAGAGCCGCGAGTTAGCTCCGGCGATCTCAATGCGCGAGTTCTGGCCACCGCCGCATTCGGAGGGCAGCCATGCCGGGCCGCCATTTACGGTTGCGAATACCAAATCAACATGCAACTGTCCCGGCGTGCCCAACTCGATATCGTTCAACGTTACCGAAAGCATTCCCGGTACGTTGGTTCCTGCCGATACTGCCCGGTTCGGGTTCCAGCCGTCCGGAGGATTCGTAGCCGTCACGCCACCGGTGTTATGGCCGATGGGCCCATCCCAAGCTGCTGCAATGTCCACGTTGAAGCGTTGGACTGGCGGCAATACGCGCGTTGCTGCTGCCGCTTCGCTCACGGTCTGGTAATCGGTATCTGCCGGCTGGCCGGTCGATGTCGGGTCGTAGGTGGATGCCGGATGATCGCCGGATGCTGGGGAATCGACGTCACCAGAACCCTCGCTGTCGGTTACCAGCGAATCGTCACCGGCAGGCGGGGCATGCGCGTCGTACTCATGGCTGCCCTCACTCTCTGCAGGTTCCTCGTCCCCAGTAGGTCCCGGCTCCGCGCCTGAGTTCTGATCTAGTGCACCGTCACCTAAGCTTCCGTCCGCACCGGGAGCGTCGGTATCATTAGGCTGATAGTCGTCATCGCCATCACTATCGGCACGACTATTATCGCCATATCGGTCAATATCGTTTCCATCGCCGGGTTGGTTATCGTCTGAGTGACCATAACTAGCAAGTCCATCGTTGGCACCTCCTTCGTAGGCACCTCCATCGTCGGCCAGATAACCGACGAAAGCTTCGCCCTCAACCGCCGCAGCAAACGCCACAGGAGACGCTTCAGCCAGCGGTGGTGCCTCGGCAAATGCGGCAGGCACGGTTACCGCAAGGCCGCCAAACAGGGCAAGGGCGAGCGCTAGAAACCCGGCCTTTTCCAATATCTTTTTGAGTCGCGAAACAGGCCGAACTTGCCGCCCGTCTCGCCTATAACCAGTGTTCATCTTGTTGCTTAGTTCCAATTCTTGGTTGGAAACTAGCGCACTAGGAAGCATGAACTCCCTAGTCAGCTAGCTTATTGGCTCCAACCAAAGCACCGAACCGACTCATGTGAACCGCCGCCGCATCTTGGCTGAAGTATCTGACAAGCTAAGGATGACCGACGGCACGGACAAGAAAAACGCGGTTAAAATCGCGCCTGTGTATAACGTCCACTTTTTCGTGGGTGTGGACAACCTTAAAGCGGGATTGCTCCTAGCATTCCCGGTTTTCGAGGAAATTTCTACGGTTCGACGGGAGCGACATTTGGCGCCACGTTTTTGTACTTTCCTTCCAACCGTGACATCCAAAGCCCCAACGCCAGCCCCGCCAAAAACAAGACCGCCGCCATCGCGAAGGCAGCACCGGAGACGCCCGCGTAACTCATCGCATCCTCCGTGCCATAAAAAGCCGATTGGCGGGGCGTGGGCACCACAATCAATAGCGTAGAAGCTAAGACCATCCCGATGATAAAGTGATAAACGCGCGAATGGGCGGTTTCAATAAGACGCTCCATTAGTTTGGAGAAAGCTAGAATAGCAATCACAGCGCCAATAACAATAGGCAGGAAGGTACCCAGCAAGTCGAAACCAGAGAAGCCCGCTAACATCGGTTGCAATAACCCAAGGATAATAAGCAGATTAGACGGCGATAAACCGGGCACAAGGATGCCTAACGCAATTAATGCGCCCGCTAACATCATTGTGAAAAAGTTCGCAGGCAGTACGCCCGTTACCCACGGTAGTAAATACAACCCAACTAAAGCCACTAAAAAGGTACTGATTAGCCAAGCCCAGTCCGCCGCATCGCGGCGGTAAACCATTGGTTCGCCCCAGCGTGTATCCTGATTGACACCCGAAGGCGTTGCCGTGGCCTCGCGCCATAAAGACGGAATGGTGCCTAGAATAGCACCCGCAAAACCCCACATCACCGGCACTCGCCAATGTTCTATCGCGAATTCAAGCGGCCTCGATAATAATACTAAACCGAGTACCCCACCAATTGCTACTGGCAGGAAAAACATAAAGTCCTCGCGGAAGCGCGACCTGATGTTGGCAAGAAAATGGAGCATCCGCTCATAAAGCCCCATAATGGCGGCGAGCACTCCGCCAGATACGCCGGGCAAAATAAAGCCCAGCGCAATGACCATGCCCTTAACAACTCTAGCAATCCAGCTTCCCATGCATATCTCCTAAGTTAAACTCGACTAATTAGCTGAGAAGCCTACTCACGGGAGGAGATGCAAGGCGCGCGAGCGAAGGTAGTACGGAGGTACTTCCGAGCGATAGCAACGCAGCGTCGCACCAGAGGCGCGCCGTCTAGCATAGTGCGCGTGATAGGCTTCTCAGTGCCCGGCTTCGAGCCAGTTTGCCCCTATCCCTACCGATACGTCCAGCGGCACGGCTAGTTCAATCGCATTGCCCATCTCAGTACGCAGTATTTCGGCGCAAAGTTCGACTTCACCAGGCGCCGCCTCAAGCACTAACTCATCATGCACCTGCAATACTTCTCGCGATTTCAAACCAGCCTCGGCTAATGCCCGCCGCACGCGCAACATCGCCAACTTGATAATGTCCGCCGCGCTCCCCTGAATCGGCGCATTTAACGCCATTCGCTCGGCCATCGCCCGGCGTTGCCGGTTATCGCTATTTAGATCGGGCAAATAGCGACGGCGTCCCAATAAAGTTTCGGTATATCCCGTCTGCCGGGCAGTTTCGACGACTGATTCCAGATAATCGCGCACCCCACCAAAACGAGCAAAGTAATCATCCATTAGGCTTTGCGCCTCACTGGTTGAGATATCTAGCTGTTGCGATAACCCAAAGGCTGATAGCCCATAAGCCAAGCCATAACTCATCGCTTTAACTTTAGCCCGCATTTCCGGGGTGACGTCAGCAGGCGAGACGCCGAATACGCGCGAACCGACATAACGATGTAAATCCTCCCCCGTCTTAAAGGCTTCAATTAGCCCGACGTCACCAGATAAATGCGCCATAATCCGCATCTCAATCTGTGAATAATCGGCGGTAACTAAAGCTTCATACCCGGCACCCGCAATAAAGCACTTCCGGATTTGCCGCCCATCCTCGGTTCGGATCGGAATATTCTGCAAATTCGGGTCACTGGAACTGAGCCGACCAGTTGCGGCAACGGTTTGTTGGAAAACACTATGAATGCGACCGTCTGGTTGCACAGCCTTCAACAGGCCTTCCACAATTTGCCGGAGCTTTATTTGGTCACGATAACGCAATACAGCTGCCAGAAATGGGTTAGGATTATGGGCATAAAGCGCGGTAAGCGCAGCCGCATCGGTCGTATAACCAGTTTTCGTCTTTTTAGTTTTCGGCATCCCCAGCCGTTCAAAAAGCACTTCTTGAAGTTGCTTCGGGCTATTCAGATTAACGCGTTCCCCGACAATCTCAAATGCTTGGTCGGCAGCCTTATCTACTTCTTTACTCAATTCGGTGGCTAACCTCTCTAGCGCGGGTACGTCTACCGCAATTCCGGCGCGCTCCATTTCTGTCAATACCGCCGAAATAGGTAATTCCAAATCGTCCATTAATGATGCGGCTTGCTCTTTGCCTAATCGAGCCGACAATTCCGCTGCCACATTCGCAATAGCAACAGCCTGAGCCGCCAAACTGGTATTGTCGCTGGCGCTCCCGTCGCCAAAGTCGAATTGCCCTTGACCGTCACCGCCTGCGTCAATAGCTTGGCCCAACAATCGCATTGCCAATTCATCGAGTTCATAATTGCGCGAATCCGGAAAACACAAATACGCCGCTAACTCGGTATCAAACTGCACCCCGGCCAACGACATACCTCGGGCATGTAGGGCGTGGGAAGCAGCTTTCGCGCCATGCATTATCTTGGCGTTTTCCGGATCAGCCAGCCAAGTCTCTAGGGCCGACGCATCTTTGTCAAGCAGTTCCCGCAAGTCAAGGGCCACCACAGGCTGTTCCGGCAAACCTGTCACGGCGTTAACCTGCGCAGTTGGCGTCAGCGCCAAGCGCCAAGCATCCGCTTCAACCGGCCTGCCAACCCCGGCCACCGCCACGGCCAACGGCGAAGTATGCGAGGCCAGCCAGTCAGCCAACTGCCCGTTTGGCAGCGAAACCAGTTCCGCGCTCGCACGGGGCGATTCCGCAGGCGTCTGCGCCTCATCAGCGCCGGGGTCAAGCTTGAGCAAGCGATCGCGCAACCCACCCCATTGCAGGGCGTCGGCCAATTCATGAACCGCAGCGCGGTCAAAACCCCTCAACCCGGTATCAGCAGCGGATAATGGCAATTCAACGTCGGTACGTAGCGCATTTATCTCACGATTCATCCGCACTTGCGATAGGTTTTCTCGCAAAGATACGCCGACTTTACCAGTTATCGAAGGGGAGTTATCTAATAAAGATACTAAGTCGCCAAATATAGCTAGCCATTTTGCAGCAGTTTTTGGACCGACGCCGGGCACCCCCGGTATATTGTCAGAGGTTTCCCCCACTAAAGCCGCCAAATCCGGATATTGCGATGGAGTTACATTATACTTAGCGAAAACCGCTTCTGGAGTAAATCTATTTAACTCCGACACCCCCTTAACCGGATAAAGCACCGTTACACTATCATTGACCAGTTGAAAAGTATCCCGATCCCCAGAACATATTAAAACGTCCATCCCATTAGCGCTACCGTCTGCCGCTAAAGTTGCCAAGATATCATCCGCCTCAAACTCCGGTTTTTCCAACGCCGGGATATTTAGCGCCAATAACACCTCTTTAATAAGCGGTATTTGACCTAAAAATGCCGGTGGAGTTTCGCTGCGCGTGCCTTTGTAAGCCGGAAACTTGTCAGTGCGAAATGTGTGGGAACCAACATCAAAAGCAACTGCGACATGGGTGGGCTGCTCATTCTCTAGTAATCGAGCAAGCATCGACATAAACCCATAAACCGCATTTACCGGCTGCCCGGTTGTAGTAGTCATGGTTTCGGGAAGCGCATAAAAAGCTCGAAAGGCCATCGAATGTCCGTCGATTAGCAATAAACGGGGAGGTTTTGACGATGATGTCACCAGCCCACCTTACCTGCCAAAGACCGCGAATTGTTAGCCCTAACGCTGTGGTGGCTTAACTCGGCGCATGCTACCTTTGTTTGATGACAGTTACGGTAAGGGCGGCAACTCTAGCCGATGCGCCGGAACTGGCTCGCGTGCAAGGGGAATCTTGGCGATTGGTTTACCGGGGGCTGATGTCGGATAACGTTCTTGACCATCCCGACTTTATTTCATATCAGACACAAGTCTGGACTAAAGCACTAACCACACCGTCCGCCGAATTGAAAATTGCAGCAGCTTTGCAAGATGACCAGATTATTGGAGTGGCGAGTTCCGGGCCGCCCCGCGACGATGATGCGACTTGGGATCGGCAGCTTTATACCATGTATGTGGACGCTCAATATTATGGCCAAGGGGTCGGTGAGGCTTTACTAGACTTTGTGCTAAAACCAGATGAATCAGCCGCGTTATTTGTCGCAGAAGCGAACCCCCGGGCTGTGGCGTTTTATCGCAAGCACGGTTTTATCCCCGATGGCCGCATTCAAGACTATAAAGGCATTAAATCTATTCGCATGGTGCGAGCTTAAACTCTTACCGGGCGGCACCGCGCGAAATCAGTTCGCGGGCAAGCTGCCGATAAGCCGTCGCCCCCGGATGATTGGGCGCAAAAGCCGTTATCGGTTTCGCAGCCACCGTAGAATCTGGGAACTTAACCGTGCGCCCAATAACAGTATGCAAAAGCGTATCGCCAAAAGCCTCATAAATTCGCGTTACCACTTCGCGAGAATGTAACGTTCGAGCGTCAAACATGGTGGGCAACACGCCGTCAATCTGCAGATGCGGATTCAGCCGTTCCGCCACCTTTTCGATGGTGTCTTGCAATAAGGCCACCCCGCGCATCGCCATAAACTCACATTCCAGCGGTATCAGTACGCCTTGCGCCGCCGTCAGCGCATTAACCGTTAGCAAGCCTAACGATGGCTGGCAGTCAATCAACACCACATCATACTGATTGAGTACCGGGCGCAGCGAGCGAGCCAGCACGGACTCTCTGGCGACCTCGCCGACAAGTTGAACCTCGGCAGCCGAAAGGTCAATATTTGCGGGCACCAAATGAAGGTTCGGTACTGCCGTCGGCACAATTACGTCATGCACAGAAACCTTGCGATCCATTAGCAAGTCATACACGGATAGGTCTTGATCATAAGGCCCGACGCCGACGCCTACCGAGGCGCCGCCTTGTGGGTCGAAATCCACTAGCAGCACGCGTCGCCCATATTCAGCCAAGGCAGCGCCTAAGTTGATGGTGGAGGTAGTTTTCCCGACGCCGCCCTTTTGGTTGCAGACGGCAATCACCCGCGCCGGGCCATGCGACTCCAAAAGCGGCGGCTTCTTGAATATCGGCACAGGCCGCCCCACCACGTCGAGCGAGCGCCCCGGTGCCGCTTCCGGTACCGCTTGCAAATAGCCGGTAACAACCGGCACCAGTTCCGCCGGTTCCGGCGTATCTGGCGTATCAGGCACGAGTTCGAATTGCAAACTTTCCATCGTCTCAAGGGCCGCTGCGCTCACAAAAGCTAAAGTAACACCGTTGTGATTCGCGTTACAGCCTGCCGCGCCGCTTTGCCGTAATTGACTTAGTTGGGCGGTTGCTCCACCAGTTTGAGGGTCGCATGATTGGTGGAAATAACGAGGTTATCGCCCTCCCAAGTGATGGTGGGGTGGTCGGTTAGAAATTGCAGCAGCCAGTTCTCGGCTGCGCCGCTCCAGTTCTCGCAGAGCATATCGGTGGACTCACCAGGGACGAAAGTTAGCACCCCTTCCGTTATCCAGGCGTCCCCGCCCATAAAGTTGCAGCCGGTATGGGGCGATAACGAGCCGCGCGCAAATGTGAGCGTTATGCTTTCGCCAGCGGGGATGCCACCGCCCTCGGTTGCGCCTGCGACAGACAGGCCGCTGGCGTCGGTAACTACAAAGGTACGTCCCGCTAGATTGAGGTCATCATCCGGTGACGTCGTAAGTCCCACACCTCCCAAACCTCCCAAACCGGAGACAAATCGCTCCCAGCAATGCTCCGGGATTTCGAGCCGAACCCCGGCTCTGTCGTCGAATTCTGCGAGAAACCGATGCACTTCCTCAAGACCGAAACTACAAACACTAAATGTCGCCCGGTTTTCGATGCCTATTCCAGAATTGCCAATCGCTACCGCATCGGTGCGGAAAATTCTTTCCTGCACTTCGCGCAGATATCGCTCAGAAAATTCGACATCGGTAAAGCCGATACCGTGCTCCGCCCAATTCGCGAATACTGCTACCGCGGTGGGGTCGGATTCCCAGCCTGCTGCCCGCTGGACTATTAAGCAGCCATTCGACGACAGAAATGTCCCGCCCCACCAATCTGGTAGGTTCTCGATGCGGTCGTAACCTAATTGCGCTAAGTCGTTATCTAGCAAATCAGCTTGCGTGCTCCAATCTTGGGAAGGTTGTGGGCAAGCCACGTTAAGCATTGCATTGAAATTGGTTAACCCAATATCTTCGCGGCTTATCTCTATTCCAGCAAACTCGATAAAATCTCCGGGCTGCATCCAAGCGACATCGGCAGGTGTCAAATCGACTCCCGATTCAGTTTCGTTATCAACCCCATAACCGTTGCTACCACTCGGTTCGCCAACAATTGGGCTAGCTAGCGGCGTGTCCATTGGAACTCCACACCCCGCCAAGAGCAGCGCGCTAATAACCGCCGACCACCTAACAAAGCCACCCCAGCTGCCCATAGCGCTAATCTACCATAAAGTAAATGCAGCGAATATCTGACCCGACTCTATGTTTTCGGAACTAAAAACCAAACCTGAATGAGCGTTTCGAAGCCCGCGCTTTCAACCTGGCCGGGGTGCATTTCTTGCCAGATGATTTTTCCCGAATTCAGTATGCGTCAAATTCGCGTAACCTCCGCCTGTGGATAACTTTGGGCACGCGAGCGGCAGATTGTGGCAGACTGTCCGGCGTGACAATGACACAGACAACACCGAGTACAATAATCGCAACACGCAAATCCCGCCGGGAGGAACTATGTCTAACCAATCAACCACGGTCGCCGCTTACCCGCCAAGAGCGGCTGAGGATGAAATCGTTAAAATCCCAATGTCGCTGGCCGATTACCTGCGACTCCCGGAAAACCCGAATAATGAATGGGTGCGGGGGGTCACGCTAATTATGCCGCCCGCCCGCGCTGGTCATGCCGCAATTCTTGGTGCGCTTATTGCTCTGCTTTATAATTCCCTTACCGGTTGCCTAGTTCTGCCAGATGCGGGATTGCGGATGCCGGATAGCCGCCGAATTCCAGATATTATGCTAGAGGGCGCGGGGGTGGGATGTTAGGTATACCTCGCGCAAAGCATCGGCGGTGACCATCGTATATATCTGCGTGGTGGTGACCGAGGCGTGGCCGAGTAATTCTTGGACAGTGCGAACATCGGCGCCACCGGTTAATAGATGCGTAGCAAAAGAATGGCGCAATGTGTGCGGGCTAATATGTTCGGTTAATTCGGCGCGGTGGGCGGCGGCTTGAATTATCTCCCAAACCGATTGCCGAGATAACCGCCGTCCGCGCTGATTTAGAAACAACGCATGGGTATTTGCTGCGGCATGCTCAATTAAGGCAGGCCGCGCGCGCACCAAATAGTCAATGACGGCTTGCAGGGCATAAGACCCAACCGGAACTAACCTCTCTTTATTACCTTTTCCGACGACGCTTATCATCAGCAATTCATCTGGTTCCACTCCGCTATTAGCATTGCTATTGGTATCGCGTTGAGCATCGCCTAGTACACCGCTATGAGTACCGCTAAGAAGGCCGGAAAAAGCGTCAATATCAAGCGCAGTTATTTCACTAACCCGCGCACCAGTGGCATAAAGCAGTTCGAGCAATGCGCGATCCCGTAACGATATGACGTTATCCCCCGTAGTGGCGGCCTCCAGCAGATGTTGAGTAGCGTCAATACTAAGCGCATGGGGCAACCGTTTTGGTAGCGTGGGCGGATGGATATTGGCAGCCGGGTCGGACGGTGGCACCTGACTATTGGGATTAGTGGACTCACAAGTCGGCCCCCCCTTTTGTGAATGTGCCTCGCCAATTGATAAAGGAATATCAAAGGCGGATTCCCCCGCGATGAACTTATGCCAACCGCGCACAGAGGCCGTTAATCGGGCAACTGACGATGCCGTCAACGGCGCGCCCCCATCCGCCCCCTCGCGAGTAGTAGTCAGGAAATCTCGCACGTCGGAAGGCGTCACAGCACTTAAACTCAAAAAACCCTGCGTAGTCAAATACTCGCAATATCGCGTCAAATCCCGCCGATAGGCAGCAATAGTATTTACCGACAAACCGCGTTCCACCGCTAAATGGCTTAAGTAAGCCGTCAGCGTATCCGATAACACAGTTCTAATTTACGGCAATGCGGGCCTAATCTAAGGCAGATCCGAGTGCGGATCAAAGACATGTCACCACGGATTTGGCGCCCAGTAGCCTAGATGCGTAGCGTTTTGCAACTTGGCGCGCAATGTCGCTAGGCAAGTGATGGTGAACCCCTACACCTTAGGTTAAGATGTGATTTGGTTCGCCACCGCGCGGGGTTGCTAGCACACTGCGTGCCCGGCTGAGCCAGCCAGTTTATACAGCGCTTTAGCACCTGATACGCAAGGAATGAGGAACACCGTGAGTTTCGACCCGCCCGTCACGCCGTTAGAGTGGAATGACAAAGATACCCAAGCAGTTACCGCAATTAAGGCCATGGCTGCCGACGCGGTTGAGAAAGCAGGCAATGGGCATCCGGGTACGGCAATTTCGTTGTCGCCAGCGGCTTATCTGCTGTTCCAAAAGGTCATGCGGCACGATCCGAGCGACCCTAACTGGGTGGGGCGTGATCGGTTCATCTTGAGTTGCGGCCACTCTAGTCTGACCTTGTATTTACAGTTATTGCTGGCCGGATACGGCGTCGAAACATCTGATATCGCGGCGTTACGGCAAGAGGGTTCGATTACCCCCGGACACCCGGAACTCGGCCATACCAAGGGCGTGGAGATCACCACCGGGCCGCTAGGTCAGGGTTTGGCGTCGGCTACTGGGTTTGCGATGGCGGCGCGGCGCGAACGCGGTCTGCTGGACCCGGATGCTGCTCCCGGTACCTCCCCGTTTGACCACCATGTATACGTGCTGTGCGGTGACGGCGACATCCAAGAAGGCGTCGCCTTTGAGGCAGGCGCCTTGGCCGGGCACCACGAACTCGGTAACCTGATTGTCATCTGGGACGATAACCACATTTCCATTGAGGGCCGGACGGATGTCTCGTTCTCCGAGGACGTGCTGAAGCGCTACGAAGCGATGGGCTGGCATGTGCAGCGCGTGGACTGGACGCACGGCGGCACGCATTACTCCGAGGATTTGCCCGCCTTGGCCGAGGCGATCGAGATTGCCAAAGAGGTGACAGGTAAGCCGTCAATCATTGCATTGCGCACGATTATCGGTTGGCCCGCGCCCACTAAGCAGGACACTTACGCTATTCACGGTTCGGCTCTGGGTAAAGACGAAGTGGCAGCGTTGAAGGTTGAGTTAGGCCTTGATCCGGAAAAGAGCTTCGACATTGACCCCGATGTTCTGGCATACACGCGTGCGGTCGGGGAGCGGCAGAAGGCGGAGCGTGCCCAATGGGATGAGGCCTTCATTAAGTGGTCAGCAGCGCATCCGGATCGCGATGCCCTGTTGCAGCGGCTACAAGACCATAAGCTACCGGACGGCTGGACGGACGCCTTGCCAACTTGGGAGGCCTCAGAGAAGGGCGTCTCTACGCGGGTTGCCAGCGGCGACACCTTGACCGCTTTGGCGCCAGTGCTGCCCGAACTCTGGGGCGGCTCGGCTGACTTGGCATCGTCGAATAATACGACGATGGCGGGCGAACCTAGCTTCATCCCGGTCGATCACCAGACCAACACGTGGAAGGGCAACCCCTACGGACGCACGCTGCACTTCGGCATTCGCGAGCACGGCATGGGCGCCATCCTGAACGGCATTGTGTTGAACGGGTTAACGCGGCCTTATGGCGGCACGTTCTTCCAATTCGCGGACTACATGCGCGGGTCAGTGAGGTTGGCGGCGCTGATGGGTGCGCCCTCCATCTTTGTGTGGACGCATGATTCGATTGGCTTAGGTGAGGACGGCCCGACGCACCAGCCGGTTGAGCATTTGTGGGCGTATCGCGCGATTCCCAATCTGGATATCGTGCGGCCCGCCGATGGCAATGAAACCGCTTGGGCGTGGCGTGGCATCTTGGAAAACACCAAGAACCCGGCAGGCTTGATTCTGTCCCGCCAAAACCTGCCGGTGTTCCCGCGCGGTGGCGATAGCGGCTTCGCGTCTGCTGAGGGCGTGCTCAAGGGTGCATATACCTTGGTGGACTATTCCGATGGTGGGACACCTGATGTCATTCTGATTGGTACCGGTTCTGAGGTGCAATATGCGGTCAAGGCTGCTGAGGCTTTGAAAGGCGAGGGTATCAAGGCGCGCGTCGTCTCGGCCCCGTGCTTGGAGTGGTTCGCTAAGCAGTCGCCGGAATACCGTGAGTCGGTGCTGCCCAAGAGCGTTAAGGCTCGCGTCGCTATTGAGGCCGGTATTGGGCTGGGTTGGCGGCAGTATGTTGGTGACGCCGGGCGCATTATCTCGCTGGAACACTTTGGCGAATCCGCCCCCGGCGAAGTGCTGTTCGAGAAGTATGGCTTCACTGCTGAGAACGTGGAGGCTGCGGCCAAAGAATCCATCGCTGCTGCTAAGGAAAACTAGGGTAGCTAGCCTTTAGCGTTTTCCTTTAGGCCCCAATGGCTCCGGCTGTTGGGGTCTGCTTTTTGTGCTAAGCGTTTATCAAACACACCGCGCGCGGTGTGACTTACGACCGTGAAAGACATCACGGCATTAACAGATGTTTTTAGTGACTAAACGCGGTATGGTTAAAACATAACTAAATAAACCGTTCTCACAAATGGTTCTCGAATTGCTTAAGGAATGAGTGTAATGTTTATCTTATTATCGATAGTCGGATTCGCTGCCGTGATTGGCTTATTCACTGCCGCGAACTTGGAGGAGCGCAAGCTGTTACCTTCGGTTCAGCACATCCAACAGCATCCCACTGATTTGGAACCGGCTCTCCCCGCTGAGCAAGCAAACGAACACTAAGCATCCGGCTCCATAGTCCTCAACCAGTCATTATGGCCACCCACCCATAACGGCCAATAACTAAATCTAAAGCCAAATATCAAAAGGCTCAACCTTCCACGGCTGAGCCTTTTAGTTTGCAAATATGCTGTATTGATTGTGGGCCCTGACGGGATCGAACCGCCGACATCCACGGTGTAAACGTGGCGCTCTACCAGCTGAGCTAAAGGCCCTAATGTCGCCCTACTATACTTGACGTCGGCATGGGATAACTGCCGATTGGCACAAATGATGCCACCCCACGTCCGACCACCGAAAAATAACTACAACCGCTGCCGCAACTCTCGCATCGCCTTAACCCGCTCGGCCTTCGTGAGGCGATCAAGGTAAAGCTTGCCATCTAGGTGGTCGCACTCATGTTGCAGGCATCGAGCCATCAAACCCTCACCCTCGACTGACACCACATCACCAGCGAGGTCAATCCCCGAAACGCGCGCATACTGCGCCCGGACGGTCGGATACCAGAGATCCGGCACTGACAGGCAACCTTCCTCGCCATCTTGAGTTTCGTCGGACAACTCAACTATCTGCGGGTTCAAAATGTAACCGATTTCGCCATCAATATGCCAAGAAAACGCCCGCAGGCTGACGCCGATCTGATTGGCAGCCAATCCGGCACGGCCTTCGTCGTCCACAGTGTCAATCAGGTCTCGCACTAAACTCTCGACCCTCGCATCAACTTTTAGGATTTCGTCGCACTTGGTGCGCAAGACGGGGTCAGGTACCACCCTGATTTCACGGACTGCCATGCGTTGCATTGTTTCACGCCGATGCAGTTGTTGGCACGCCTTGGTTCGCTAAAGTATGCCTAGCCGCGCGCTGTGAATCCACCTAGGTTGGCGTAAGCGACTGCCCCGTTAGCTCAGTTGGTCAGAGCAGGAGACTCATAATCTCTTGGTCGTAGGTTCAAGTCCTACACGGGGCACCAGTTCACGGGCGTATTGTCATTCGGATGTTGCAATACGAGATGGCGTGTGGCCTAAACGTGGCCTACGCGTAGCCTAATGCTTATGAACGAATCGTCTTAGATAAGGTACGTCCCAACGTAATCAGATTAGGCTTAACACCACGTGGCTGGGTTGCCGATAACCTCGCGCAGTATCTCGCGAGCCCCACCGATGGCCGCCTGATTAGAGCCAATGCCAGATGCTTGGATTCGTAAAGAAGCGTAAGGTGCAGACAATACCCGTAGCTTAATCTGCCGCATTAGGTCATCATGCAAGTAAGGTAAGAGCGGCGCTAATTCACCGCCGATGATAATGGTCGGCAAATCGAGTACATTAATGATATCGGATAGCACCGCAGCAAATGCCTTATTAGCCGCTGCTAAAGCCGCTTTAGCTCTCGCGTCATCTGCATCAAGTAAATCTATCAATGCAATTATCGGGGCGGTCGGCGATAACCCAGCATTGGTCATAATAGCGGCTTTACCCGCAATGGTTTCTAAGCAGCCATAAGCGCCACAACCGCATTGCGGCCCATTTGCCTCAGCGATGACATGCCCGAACTCACCACTCCAGCCATGTGCCCCGCCAAATAGTTCGCCATTTACCACTATCGCGCCACCAATACCCAAATCACCGGAAACATAAACAAAAGAATCAGTGACTCCAGCATCAACTTCGGCTAGAGCAGCTAGTTTTGCGTCATTAGAAATAGAGAGCGGTATACCCGGCAGTTGAATATGGTCAGCGATATTTACCTCGGACCAACCAAGGTTAGGCGCAATGCGTAGGATGCCGAGTTCAGTATCAACCAGACCCGGTAAAGCGAGCCGAGCACCGGCGATGCGTAACCCTAATTCCTCGGCGCGCTCCACCATTTTGTCAGCCAAATCAGCTAGTTGCGCTAACACGAATACCGGATCGCTATCCCGGAAATCCCCAGGTATTTGCTGGCTCACAACTGTTTCGCCAGTCAAATCCACTAAACAAGCCGCCAAATAATCAACATCTACCTGCAACCCTAATCCAACCAATGTCCGGGCAGCGGGCACTAAAGGTACCGCAGGACGTCCGGCTCCCCCGGTAGCAACCGGCGCCAACTCGGTAAGAATTCCCGCCAAGATGAGCCTATCAACGAGCGTGGATACGGTGGCGCGCGTCAAACCTGTGGCGGATGCCACTTCGGCACGCGATAATGGTTCTGCCGAGTTCGTCACGGCATAGGCCACCAAGGCGAGGTTCTGCGCACGCAATGTCTGTTGCCGAGCAGCGCCGTTTCTGGTTGACTGATGTGGATGGATTGGCACGGTAGTAACTATATCCGGGTTTCGGCTATTAGTTAAAACCGCTAAACAAATCCCGCTAGGGTAAAATGCTCCGGCGGACTGGACATCGTGTGAGCCGGTTATGCGCTGACACATTACTCAAAGAGGAATAGCCCGCGTGAGCGTTGAACCTAAGTATTCATTTGGCCTATGGACCGTATCTTGGGAAGGCGCCGACCCGTTCGGCGGCAACACCCGTAAGTCCCTCCACCCGGCTGAAACCGTGCGTCGCCTAGCCGACATCGGCGCGCATGCCTACACTTTCCACGATAATGACGTCTTCCCGATTGATGCCAGCGACAAAGAGCGTCGTGAGCTGATCGATTCCGTCAAAAAGGCCGCTGAGGAAACCGGACTCGTTTGCGAGATGGTCACCACCAACACTTTCTCCCACCCAGTCTTCAAAGCGGGTTCTTTCACCTCCAACAGCCGCGATATCCGCCGGTACGGCTTAGCCAAGGTACTCAAGAATGTGGACCTAGCTGCCGAGATGGGCGCCAGCACCTTCGTGATGTGGGGTGGCCGCGAGGGCACCGAGTACCACAACTCCAAGGATCTCTACACCGCCCACGCCCGCTATGCGGAAGGCATCGACACCGTGGCCGGTTACATCAAGCACAAGGGCTACGACAAGCCGGCTTCCGAGGGCGGCACCGGGATGCGCGTGGCGCTGGAGCCTAAGCCGAACGAGCCTCGCGGTGACATCTTCCTGCCCACCATCGGCCACGCCATTGCACTAATTGACAGCCTAGACAACGGCGACATCGTCGGCTTGAACCCCGAGACGGGCCACGAGCAGATGGCGACGCTCAACTTCACCCACGGCATTGCCTTGGCCATGTACCTGAACAAGCTGTTCCACATTGACCTCAATGGCCAGCATGGTGCTCGGTTCGACCAAGACTTGGTGTTCGGCCACGGTGATTTGATTGACGCGTTCTTCCTAGTTGATCTGCTGGACTTTGGTACCCCGAACGGCGACCTCAAGCCATACACTGGATATCGCCACTTCGACTTCAAGCCTTCCCGTACCGAGAGCGCTGAGGGTTCCATCTTGCGGGCCGATGGCTTGGATGATGTTTGGGCCGCTGCCCGTGCCAACATTGAAATGTACGAGTTGCTGCACAAGAAGGCCAAGGCTTACCGCGAAGATCCTAAGACTAAGGAACTTTTTGAGCAGGCTGGTATCTACGAGCAAGCTGAACCTACTTTGGGCAAGGATGAAACCTTCGAGACCTTCTTGGCGGATGACCTGCCAAGCATTGACAAGGTGGACAAGATGGGTGAGCGGTCTGAGGGTCTGGTACGCTTGCATCAACACGCGATGAACCACCTGATTGGCTAACCTTAATTGGTTAACCTTTAAGCAGTATTGAGGCCGGAGTGTTCACATTCCGGCCTCAAACCATATATCGCATAGGCATAGGTAAAACTTGATGATTGCAGATTTCTTAGCAGCGGCTTGGCCTTGGCTCGCTATCGGCGTGGGCGTCGCAATCGCCTGCACCTACCTGAGCCACGCCAAGAAAAGCAACCGTCGCGATGGTTGAGCTTACTATCGAATCCATAAAACCCCAATAGCGCTGCCGTCGTCCAAGGCTAATCGGACGGCGGTAGCGCTTTTGTTTGCCGAGCGGTATTTTTCTTTTTTTGTTTTTCGCAAGTGCCAACGTGGGCGAGCGCAACCGCGCTAAATCGTCCACGCTCGCTTGCCAACAACCAAGCCCTAGCGCTTTGGAATTCGTGCTAGGCTTCAGGGTGTGAGCGGGTTGGTTGGTCGATATCTAGGTCGCTTAAAGCCGCTCAAGTCTACTAAAGCAAAACCGCAGTATAGCGCAGCGGATAATCCGTTGTTTTCGGTGATTGTGCCAGTGTATAACCCGCCAGTAGAAATCCTCAGACGCACAATTCAGTCAGTACTCAACCAAACATTTTCCGACTTTGAGTTAATCCTTATTGATGATGCTTCGCCCAATCCCGATATTCGGCGGACGTTACGACGGGCTAAAGCAAGCGACGCCCGCATTGTGCTTATCGAGCGCCTAGAAAACGGCAATATCGTCAAAGCCTCAAACGATGGAGTGGCCGCAGCAAAAGGCGAGTTTATGGCGTTACTCGACCACGACGATGAGTTACTGCCAGCCGCATTAGCACAGTTCGCGGACGCCATCATGGAAAACCCACAGGCCGACTACCTATATTCTGATGAGGTAGTGCTAAATCAGGACGGCAGCGAAATTGCGACGGTCCGTAAACCTGATTGGTCACCGGAATATCTCCGTCATCTAAATTACGCGAATCACTTGTCGGTATTACGCACTTCAGTAGTGCGGGAAGTCGGCGGGTTCCATACTGGATATGAAGGCTCCCAAGACCATGACTTAGTGTTACGCGTGACCGAACGAGGCGGCTCGGTAGTTCATATTCCACAGGTGCTCTATCGGTGGCATCAAATTCCTGGTTCCACCGCTGGGCGGGGTGAGGAAAAGCCTTATGCGTGGGAGGCCGGGCAGCGTGCGGTTGCGGCTCATCTAACGAGGTTAGATATACCTGCTCAGGTAGAGTTGGGCAGCGACCGGGGCTATTACCGCGTTTTAAGGGAACCACTGCCCGAAGGCATGAAGGTATCCGTCATAATCCCGATTGCGCGGGCCGCCGAGGCTGCCCCGATGGTTTTGGCAGGCGCTCACTCCGTTCGCCGCTCAACCGACGAGGTAATCCATCGCTCCAATAATCCTGAAGCAACCATTCGGCATTTACTAGACAATGGCGGACACGGCAATATGGAAATACTTATTGTCGATGGTACGGGTTCACCCGATTTCGCGATAAAGCAGATATCAGACTTAGCTAGCAATCAACTCCGGGTAATCTGTGTGCCAGCTACCAGCAACCTCCCGGAACTATACAACGCTGGAGCAGCGGAAGCCTCAGGCGATATCCTCTTGTTGCTGGATGAGGGTATGCAGATTAGCAGCCCCACCTTTATCTCTAACTTATCCGCTCCCCTATTAGAACCGGAAGTGGGCGAAACGGGGGCGAAAATACTCTCCGCTACTGGAACTATTCAACAGAGTGGACTTTATCTTTCGAGCCTGCTCCCACCAACTGACTTTTATCGCGGCCAACCTGCTACCTATCCGCTGCTAAACACCAACCGCGAAGTAAGTGCCTTATCATCTGGAGTGATTGCTGTTCGACGTGAGACATATCAACGACTAGGCGGCTTTAATTCAGCCTTACCAACCTGCTACGACATCGAGTTTTCGCTGAAAATCCGGAATTTAGGGTTAAGGTGCCTTTGGATTGCTAACGCTATCGCGTCTGTAGTTAAGACATTGACACCCGAAATTCAGTACAACCCAAGCGAACTAAGTAGCATCGTCAATAACTGGAACCTACCCACCGCCGATCCATACCTCACGCTGCCAAAAGTCGAACCGACACCTATAGTCAACAAATCTGAGGATACCTATCAAGCTGGCAACATTGGCACTGACTTTTCGGATTTGAAGCATATCGTCAGTAGCATTATGCCGATAAACCGATTACTACCAGTCGAAACAAATAACAATGACCACTGGTGGTGGCTGCAGACTCAAACCGAAAGTTTCACCATCACTTCAAGTGCGCCATTCCATCAAGTGGCCGGACAGTTGATGACCACTGGCAGCGACGCCCAGCAGGCTCGGCTTGACCTAATAGCGAATACGCTACATGCCAGCCAAATACTCAATGTTGCTGGCAGTAGTAGTGCGCCATTCAGCTTAACCCTACCAAACAGCTGTCAGACGGCCACGCTAACTATTACCCCACTTACCTCACCAACCACCGCGCCGGGCGACCCGCGCCACCTCACCGTCGCCCTCCTAAACCCCGAACTCATGAGATGACTACCCACGTGCCCGTCGGACGCACAGGCAACCGCCCTAAGTGAGCGGGATTCTGTATTCAATTGTGAGTCGTGCAGTGTGCTTGTGACTGGTACCGAAAGCCTTGAAAGTGTGCGTTATCAATCAGTATTGCTATTGCTCCCATGGCAAGTAACTGTTTATGGACTGGTCGAAGTGCCAAATCTCGGCATTGAACCCAAATGAATTGGTACAGTCAACTACCAAATCGGGCGTCGGCAGATTTGCTATTATTTCTGGCCTAAGTGCTAAATGCTCGACAACTAAGATATTCTGGACATTGCTATCAATAAAAGCGTAATCGTTCATTAGCCACGGGAAGGGTTCAAATCCAGATAATACGGGTAGGGCGCGATAATCTGTATATATTTCATAGGATAGTACATGCCAAAAGTCACCAATAATATCGCCGGTGAGTCCAGTATCAATGTAACAAGCTGAAGGGTCTACAGCCAGATGCTGGATAGGGTTTTGCGGTCTAACCGCCGAGGTAACCAACGCGAAAGATACTGCAGTTAGCCCAATGACAGATAGCTAATAGCTCTTACCCAAGTTATATTGGTGAGCTTAACTTGTAAAAGGTAGCTCAAAGTTATAATGCCATAAATCGAAAGCATGGAATAATAACGGAACACATCAGCATTTCCGGTGACTATAGCGAGCGCGGGAAGTATTTTAGTGCCCTAGCTGTAGCACAATGTTACCAATCGACAAGGCAGAGAAGGTGGCTTTGATAACTCTAGATGGAATACCGATATCTCTACGACGCTTAGGCAATCTCTTAAGAGAGTCTTTAGCTTTCCCTCGTTTGTGGCTTTCTATAGTACCATGGGTAGCCACCTCGTTGTTAGCTGTCCTATTGTTGCTAATCTTGTTATATCGCCAAAGCCGAACTGTCGGTGAGCGTACCGCTCAGACAAACTTTGCTTTCCCAATCTCAGTCGCAGCCTTCGCGGCAGTAATATGTTTAGCGATAAACCAGTAAACTACTAATATGAACACGAAGTATTGGAATAAAATAGCGATTGTATTCCGACAGCGATTGTGTAGTGGCTAGTTAGTGTCAAGAATACTGAAGCTGCTGGATTTACAAAAATCCAAAAAGAATCATAGTGAGTATATCTGAGAGGGTTCGCGTGTCCAACTAATACGAAACACCAAACAAAACCATCGTCGGAAACGCAAAGTTTTGGGTTGCAAACCTGAAGCCAGCTAGGGGGTCGTCGCGTTCAAACAATGACCGATAGAATACTGCTGGTGTAATAGCGTCACTGTTAAACAAAATATAACCACGTATTTGCTGATTACCAGCAATCAGCAACCATAAGCTGATTAACGAGAACAAAATAGTTCCACCAAAAAACAATTGCGTGAAATCGTAGCCGAGAAGCCTATCCTTCAATCGCGCAGCTCGTAAGTTAAGATTCTGTCGGCGCGCCCTCATTAATCATCCCATCTCGCAACCACATTTCAGAGCAATGATTGCAGGATAGAGAGAGAGAGAGAGGCGCGCCGATTAAGTCGCTACTTTACCGGCGACACTCTAGTGGCAAGCTAACCCGTACCGTAACTAATCGCTATTGCGGGAGCTAGCGGTTTAGCATTAGGGTTTGGGTTCCGGATGCGACTTGGAAGCCTTTGTCCTGATAATAGGGGGCGTCGCGGTCATCAGAGACAAGGACAATGCGCATCACATCGCGGTAATGGTCGGTCATTAAGCGGATTAGTTCTTTGCCAATGCCTTGGCCCTGATATTCAGGATGGACTAATAAGAAGTGCACATAAGCGGCGACGATGCCGTCATCCAGCGCGTTTATCAGTCCGATTAGGCGGTCGGCATCCCAAGCAGAAAAAACCACGCCCGAATTCGCCAAAGCGCGTGCCAACTTGTCGGGTTGCTGGCCGATTTCCCAATCCACGGCAAGGAACAAATCTTGTAACTGCACGGGTTGGAATACTTGCACTTCGCGGTATTCGATTGCCATGGTTTCCGCTCCTCAGAGTTTTGTGGTTGCGACGGCTGGGTAGGTAGTTTTGAGACCAGACTGTGGCTGCCTAAACCACCCAAGGAGGCTGTCTGCCGGGACGGTGGTTTCGAGACCAGCCTATGGCTGCCTCAACCACCCAGAGTAGTTAGCCTCCGAGACGGGTTAGACGTCTAGTGGGCCGTCATGCCAGTGGGACGCGCCGCCGTGCCACAACAGCCCATCCTCATCGTGGTCGCCCGCAGCGCCGCCGATGCCATCGCCACTATCGTCGGCAAGATCCCCCATCTCAGCAGCGTCGGCATCAGCGTGGTAAGCCGGATCGTAGCCAGCCTCCGCCCATACCTCCCCCGCCCAACGTTCGGCGGCATCTTCATCATGCCAATGCGCAGCCTCGCCACGCACTCGATCAGCAACAAACACCATCGCCTGCTCCGATTCGGGCAGCTTCACCGCCGTCGGGAACAAGTGGAACCCGCCCTGCGCCACGAACAGCGCTACGTCATTGCCCCGCGCCGCCGCCTTTTCCGCCCAATCGCGAATCTCTGGGAATAGCGCCTCATTGGTACCCGTCACCACCGTCACGGGCGGCAACCCCGTCGCCTCGCTGAAGGCCGGGCTGAGGCGCGGGTCGTCTAATTCCCAACCCCCACGGTAGTCCGCAGCGTCGGCGGAGGCGCTGGCCCGAGAAATGTACGGGTCGTGTACGCCAAACTCGTCAAACTCCGGATGGGAGACCGTCATATCAAGCCAAGGCGAAAGCAGTACCAGATGATCCGGCGCTGCGTCGGTGCCTCGCACAGCCTCGGCTACCACCAAGGCCAGACCGCCGCCCGAGGCGTCCCCCGCTAACACCAACCGCGCGGGCGTCGGGGTGGAATGGGTAGTCGTCTTTGCCCAATGTTCCCTAATTTGGGCGGCCAATTCTTGGTACGCCCCGGTGACTGCCGGAACCGTGACGTCGGCAGTATATTCGGGCGCTAACGGGTGCTTAACCAAATGGATGCGAGCCGCGAGCGCGTGCCCGAGCGCTTCTAGCAGCCACCAATGCGACTCATCGAGCGGCTGGGTGAACCCGCCACCGTAGAAATACACCACGTCTGTTTCCGGCTCAAACCAGCGCGGCTCCATCGTTAACACGGCCAAACCGTTGAGCCGCTGCCACGTCGGCTCAAAGTCCCGGCGGACGTGCGGCGTGGCGGTGGCCTCTTGGCGGCGGTACCAATGCTGGTTAGCGTGGCCAGCGAGGAGCTCTTTGTCCAGCCCATACGGGTGCGCACTCCGAGCCAGCAAATGCGAGGTGACAGTGAGCGGCAAGCTGGGGCGCGGAGTCTCGACGACAACTAAGTTGGCCATGCCCCCAATTATGCCATGGATCACACCGCGACGGTAAGCCCAAAGACGTTCTACGCTTGCGTGCTCCGCTATCAATACTGAAAGATATCCGAGTACAGTAACGGCACGGTGCCGTGCCCGGGAACCTCAACGGTCACGCTCGGGTTAGTCGAGCTGAGCGTTTCTAGCACTTGCCAACTTCCAGCGACATTTTCATTTACCACTATTGTCTTAGCTACCGGATCGACAATCCAATACTGCCCGACGCCCGCTGCGGCATATTCGCGCACTTTCTCGTGCAAATCGGTGTGCTTTGTGCTCGGAGATAGTATTTCGACTAAGACCAAGGCGGTGTCGAATAATTCCTCGGTTACGTCAGTATTCGATTTACGGTCTATCACAGTAATGTCCGGCTGGCGATAACTTTTTACGTTTCGGATGTGTAATGCATTGCCAATCCAAATGTTGTTAAGAGAGCGACGCAGTAGGTAGTGTAGAGCCGATGACGACTCCTCATGTCTCAGGTTCGGCGCCATTCCTATGATCGCCGTCCCGTCAACCCACTCGACCTTAGTGCGGCACTCCAAAGCAAGATATTCATCAAGGGACATCGGCACGTAAAGCGGCTGTTTGAGCGGCCCAAGGTGGTCCGGCCACTTGCAATCCCAAGATTCGGGTGGCGTAAACTCAGTATCTTGGACGTCGGGTTCACGGACGTCGAGTAGTGTCGGCATTTCGCATCCTTCTGCAATGAGGGTACGGCGGGCGCTTGCCGCACCCACCGTTTGAGGTTTAGTTGATCCACACCGCCAACCCTGCCATAGGGCGCGGGTAACCGTAAAATCCGTTATCCACAGGCCCGGATTTGACACCGGCTGCCGGTTAACGTTTAGGAGTGGGCGACGGCGAGGGCGGCGTGGTAATCGGGCTCGTCGGAGATTTCGTTGACGATTTGGTTATGGATGATATTGCCATCGCGAATCACATAAAGCGAGCGAGCGAGCCGACCCGGCAATGGGCCACCATAAATGCGTAAGCGGTATTTGCCACCAAACTCGTTATCCACGTCGGGCAGAATAGTCATATCAATGCCCTCAGCCGCACACCAGTTAGCGAACTCGTCGTTGGTGTTATTGGAAATTGTCAAGAACTCAACATCTCCATTGCCGCGCGCAGCTTCCTCATTAAAGAATCGAGTTTGGGTTGAGCAGACCGGCGTGTTTATGTCGGGAACCACACTGATTAGCACGGTCTTATCCTTGAGCGACGACAGGGTTACTGGATGGCCGTGCAAATCTTTAAGGGTGAAATCGGGAGCGGCACCCTCAGTCACTGGGTCAATGGTGTCAATGGGCTGCTGCTGAAAAGTGATGATCTCCATGCGGCCATTATACATACGAATGCACAAGAATGAGGCTCGGCAGTTACATCGGGCGGTGCCCGTGAATGCCGAGCCTCTACTGAGAGGGTGGGTGGTTTCGACTTAGCTCAACCACCGACAGGGATTACTTGGCGAGCCGCTTAACCAGCTTTGCGACTAATGCGCCGCCCAACCCCAACATCGCCAACATATTGAATAGGCTGATCAAGCAGCAGCCACTGTTGTAGCCACCCCAGCCGCCACCCCAACCAAGGCCGGGGCCGTACATCGGACGAGGCCGGTACATCGGACGCATCGGCATCATCGGACGGGGACCCATCATCGGTGGGCCCATGCGTGGCCCCATCATCGGCGGGCCCATCGGGCGCATTCGAGGCCCGGCTGACCGATAGCCGCCACCAGTCATCGGCCGACCACCGCCAAACCCACCGCCACCAAAGCTGCCACCGAAGCCGCCGCGGCCACCGCCGCCGCCAAATCCGCCACGCATAATAGCCTCCTTCGCCACGCCTAGGTGGCTGTTGTTAGTGTATACGCGGCTTTGTAGCGACCGCGCCCTTGCCAATAGCCTTGCAATTTAAGCCTACCCTGCCCGCCGCGAGTCCGCTACGCGAGCGTGCCGGTTGCTTAGGACTTGCATAAGAGACTTGCCTAGGACTTGCTTACGACTTGCCTAGGACGCGGCTAATCGCCCGTCTTGGTGAGTGCGGCGGCGGCAGTTGGATATCCCACGACTATGGCATCTATTAGGTATTTCGCCCAATCAAGGATGGCGCTGCCGCGAAGCGGAGTGCCGCCGATGCGGGCGGACGTGGGGAAGGGCACCAAGATGGCGCGGACGGCGGGCTTGAGCAGCGAGCCGGGATAAAGGCGCTTTAGCCTGAGTTGGGCGGATTCCGGTAACTCTACCGGCGCAAACCTAATGTATTTTCCTTGCGCGGTCACATCTTTTATCCCAGCGGCGCGGGCGTGATTGCGGAAGCTTGCGACATTGAATAGCGCGATAGCGGATTCCGGCAGTTTTCCATATCGGTCGATAAGTTCCGTTTTGACTTCAGTTAGTTGGTCATCGTCGGTGGCGGCGGCAATCTTTTTGTAGGCTTCTAAACGTAAACGTTCGGTTGCGATATAGGATTCCGGTAAATGGGCGTCAACCGGCAATTCAACGTTTATCTCGGGCAGTTCCTCATCCTTTTCGCCTTTAAAAGCGGCGACGGCCTCCCCCACCATGCGCACATAAAGGTCGAATCCCACTCCGGCGATATGGCCGGACTGCTCCCCGCCTAATAAGTTACCGGCGCCTCTGATTTCTAAGTCTTTCATCGCGATTTGCATCCCGGCGCCTAAATCGGTGTGGGCCGCCATGGTAGCAAGCCGGTCATGGGCGGTTTCCGTTAACGGTTTTTCGGGCGGATACATGAAATATGCATAAGCACGTTCCCGGCCTCGGCCTACGCGGCCCCTTAATTGGTGTAACTGTGATAAGCCAAAGGCATCGGCGCGTTCCAAAATAAGGGTATTGGCATTTGAGATATCAAGGCCAGTTTCGATGATGGTAGTGCAAACCAGTACGTCAATTTCGCGTTCCCAAAACGCCCGAATAACTTTATCTAGTTGCGACTCCGACATTTTGCCATGCGCCACCGCGATGCGAGCTTCCGGCACTAACTCGCGTAACTTGGCTGCCGTACGGTCAATAGACTCCACGCGATTATGCACATAGAACACTTGACCTTCCCGCAGTAACTCGCGGCGGATAGCGGCCACGATTTGCGCGTAATCATGCGGGCCCACATAAGTTAGCACCGGATGGCGTTCCTCAGGCGGAGTTTGTAACGTGGACATTTCGCGGATGCCGGTAACCGCCATTTCTAGCGTTCGTGGAATAGGTGTTGCACTCATTGCTAACACATCAACGTTAGTGCGTAACTGTTTTAGAGTTTCTTTATGTTCGACGCCAAAACGTTGTTCCTCATCAATTACCACTAAGCCTAAGTCTTTGAATTGGACAGCGCCGGTAATCAACCGATGGGTACCAATTACCACATCTATGGTACCGTCTTTTAAGCCCTTTAAGACCTCAGCGGCTTGTTTATCGGTTTGGAACCGTGATAACGCCGCTACCTTAATGGGGAACCCAGCATAACGATCGCTAAAGGTCTCAAAGTGTTGTTGTACCAATAATGTGGTGGGCACCAGTACTGCTACTTGCTTGCCGTCTTGCACGGCCTTAAAGGCCGCCCTAATCGCAATTTCGGTTTTGCCATATCCCACGTCGCCACAAATCAACCTGTCCATCGGCATGGATTTCTCCATATCCGCCTTGACTTCATCTATGGTGACTAACTGATCCGGTGTTTCGACGAAATCGAAAGCGTCCTCTAGTTCGCGTTGCCACGGCGTATCTGCGCTATATTGGAAACCTTTAGTGGCCTGTCGGGCGGAATACAACCGAATTAGCTCGCTGGCAATCTGCTTAACATGTGCCCGCGCTTTAGTTTTCGTATTCCGCCAATCAGCGCCGCCCATTTTCGATAAACTCGGCGCCTCGCCGCCCACGTATTTGGTCACTTGGTCAATCTGATCCATAGGCACAAACAAGCGGTCGCCGGGGTGGCCGCGCTTGGACGGTGCGTACTCCACCAGCAGGTACTCGCGGGTGTGCGCCGTGGTGCCACCGCCCATCGTGCGTTGCACCATCTCGATGAACTTGCCTACCCCGTGCTGCTCGTGCACTACATAGTCGCCAGCTTTTAGTTGCAATGGATCAACGACGTTGCGCCGCCGACTAGGCAACTTGCGCATATCGCTGGTGTTGCTACCTTTGCGTCCAGTTAACTCGCGCTCGCCGATAACCGCCAGTTTGAGGCTTGGCATTGTGAACCCGTGGCCCGCGTAACCGGGGATGATTTGCACCACGCCGGGTTGGATTTCGCCGTCCAAATTGGCCACCACCCGCGCGGCGCAGTCAATCGCGCTTAGTTGCTCCGTGATTCTCTTCGCGGCGCCCGGCCCCTCGGTGGTGATGACCAGCCGCCACTGGTCACGCTGCATCGCGCGGACATCGAGTAACGCACGCTCAAAGTCCCCGCGATAAGACGGAATAGAGTTGGCCGCTATTCGGACGGTGTGCCCGGACGGGCGATCTGCGTCGTTGCTATCGCTCGCAAGTACCCCCTGTACTAGCTTCGCTCGCGCGCCTAGCATCTCATCCCGTCCGGACACACCGTCGTGGCGCTGGGACGGGCGATCTGCGTCGTTGCTATCGCTCGAAAGTACCCCCTGTACTAGCTTCGCTCGCGCGCCTAGCATCTCATCCCGTCCGGACACACCGTCGGTCATTGGTGGCGCCTCAGCGGTGGCGTCGTCGAGGCCGAAACTGCCGAGCGTCCACAAGCCAAGGCCACGCCGCTCCGCCAACTCCCGCGTATCCGCCAAATCCGTGAACGACG